>ERZ809074.219-NODE-219-length-98573-cov-7.162519_pt1 | contig 98573 bp, 74 predicted proteins | sample MGYA00520795_ERZ809074 | MGnify/ENA primary metagenome ERZ809074 (study PRJEB31570, sample SAMEA3212989) | Homo sapiens | biome: human-gut; feature: human gut; material: fecal | place: Sweden | collected 2011 ...
TCTACCGTTTCAGATAATAAGAGCAAAAAGTGTCTAGTAAAATCAGGAAAAGACAAAATACCGTCAACGGCGTATCTTTTTCCTTTCCCCTTGATGTTTTTCCCTCTCCCCCTGATGTTTTCTCCTTTCTTATAAGAAATAGTTTATTACAAAGTTTGTAACACGTATTACAAACTTTGTAACACGTGTTAGAAAGTTTGTAACATATATTACAAAGTTTGTAATAAAAATTATCTGCGCAGATAGGAAAAAATATCAAGGAGATAGTAATAAATTGCAAGGGGAAAGAGAAAATTTTCTTAGAATAAATGAAACGGCGTGGGCAGATTGTAAGCACTACATTGGAAGGGCGTATACAAAAACGCGCCGCAACGAGTAAAGCGTTGCGGCGCGAATAAAGGAAAGGGATATGCTAACTTAATAGATTAGTTGTTGGGAATCGTGGGCTTGTCTTGGAACATGTCGGGCGTGTTGGAGATTGCTTCAATCATGCCTGCGGGCATCGTTTTGAGCTCGCCGCTCTCAACGAGGGCGTCCATGTCGGCCTTAAACTCGTCGTACATGTCCTGCGTGAGGAGGTAATACCAGTTGCCGTAGTCGCCCACCTTCATGGCAATGGTGCGGAGGTAACCCCACTGCTCGAAGTACGGGAAGAGATTGTAACCGGTCAGACGGCTGGTCTTACGAATCCAGTTGAGCATGAAAGGAGCGTAGTTGCGATACGGGTTGCACTGCGTCTCCGTGATGTAGTTGTTTTTAACCCAAGTGGAGTTGGGGAACTTGCTGCGGAGCACGGCGAGCTTGCCGTTCTTGTTGCTGTTTTGCGCGCTGGCGATCAACTCGTACTTGTCTACCTCACCCTGCTTTTCGATTTGCGAACCGTTCTCGTCGTCGTTCTGACGGAGCGACTCGTACCAGTCGGGAGCAAAGTCAGGATAACCATTCGTGGTGAAGTAAGCATAGAGCATGATCATCGGGCAGAGCACTTCGCCAACGCCTACATCGCTGATATGTGCGCCGCGAAGTTTGTTCTCGGAAACGGGATAGATAAGAGAGTCTTGCATAGCCGTGCAAAGCTGATAGAGTTTGCTGTTCCAAGAGAACAATTCGCGATCATCGTATGCGCCTTTACGGCCAGAGCTGTACTTGGTGCGGGTGCTGAACTCATTGTCTTCGAGGAAGTGCTTACGGGCAGCCGGCCAGTGGTTGATCTTGTCGGAAGATCTGTAGCCCATGCGCATAATGTTTGCGTACGAGTTTACGTTGTTCGAAACCTCAGCCACGCCGCCCCAGCAGAAGTAGGGGTGCATCTGGTGCTGGTGGCCCCACTCGTGAGAAAGACCCCAAATGCAGTCGTCATCATGATTAATAATCTGATCGCAGTTGAGCACGCGCCGCTCTTGGTCATTGTGGAACGATACGCCGAGACCGCCTTGGAACATATAGTAAGTATAGTTCACGTAAGCGAAGGTATGGTTGTCGGGCACGCGGTTGTACTTTTTGAAGCCGAGCACGTCGTGTTCCCATTCAATGAGGCTGTCGAGGGTGTTCATGAACTGGCGGTAGCCATAGCTGCCGTCGGTAGCGCGGCAGTAGTCCTTCAAGCCCTTGGAGGTCCAAACGGAGTGAACCTTCTTGCCGTAGCAGTCCATAAACATGCTCTTGGCGTTGGCGCAGAGCTTGTACATCTCGTTGTTCGTCTTGTCGGGCGTAAGGATACCGTTTACCTGACCGTTGATGAAGTGAACTTTCACCGTGGGGGCAAGTGCCTTGATGCGCTCGTACTCTGCGCGGCTGCTGGCCGTGTAGATTACGTAAGCGAGGCCGTCGTAGTCGAACTTATAATCAATCGTGTTCAGACCGTTGCGGAGCGAATAGTTGAACAGTTGCGGATTGCCACCATCGAAGTTGCCGCCATTCTTGCCTTCATACCAAGCCACTACTTTAAGGCCGAGGGTCACGCCGGTGGGCAGACCGCTAACGGCAACGGCTTGCGTGCCTTTGGGGATATTGATACCCGTGGGGTTGTCGAGCTGGTCGTAAAGTTTGCCCGGCGCATTCCATTCAGCAGAGAGCACCTGCGGAGAAAGGCGCAAGGGATAGTCGGCAATGCGGTATTCGCTCTTGTAAGAACCGTCGAAAAGCGCCTGTGCAAGGCTCTTAACGAAAGAGTCTTCAACGTTGTTGATGTCGGCCTGCGTCACCTCGGGCTTAAGCTGCGTGAGGGCATCGTCGGCAAAGAGGCCGAGCAAAGCTTCGCGCTCGCCCGTCTGGCGCATGAATTGCATTTCAGCGCAAGAGGCGTAGCCGCCTGAACCATTGTCAGCATAGCCGCTATATACCTTGAACTGAATGCTGGCGGGGTTGAGGATAGGAGTTTCAAACGAGAAGATATAGTTAGAATAGCCGCAGTCGAATACACCGAGCGAGGTGTAGGACGTTTCGCCCGTGCGCTTCACAAATACTTCCACGCGGCCGAAGTTACCGTTGGACTGCCCGTCCTGGCGCGTTGTGTAATTGATGTAGTCGATGCGCTCTACATTTTTGAAGTTGTAGGTCAAGACAACGGGGTTGCTGTCTGAAATGGCGAAATAGGGCGACCATGAAGAGTGGTAGAACGTGGAGTTATCACCGTCGTAAGACTTTTCGATGCCGAAACCGCTCTGGTTGGTGTTGGCCGTGGCGGAAGAAGGCTTAACCTGCGTGTCGCCGGGAAGATCCTTAATGGCTTCGCTGCGTGTCTGGGTGATGAGGAGTTCCTGCGTGAGGCCGTTGGCTTCGTTGGCAAAGACCACCTTGCCCTGGCGCTGCTCGTCACCGGTGTTCTCGGCGAGATGTACGTATACGCGGCCGTTGTCGCCCTTGCGCACCGTAATCCAAGAAACGGTCGGCGTGGCGGTGTAGTCAACGTTGGCTGTGATGTCGTAGCACAAGGTGCGTTCGCGATAGTTCGTCAGCTGCTTGTGCGGGGTAACGATGGCAGGGAATGCGCCGTCGGGCAACGTGTTTTGCGCCTGCGCTCCGGGCGTGCCGCAAACAAGTGCCGTGGCCATGCTCATGCCAAAGAATATATTTTTGAGCTTCATGATTTGAATGGTTTTAATGATAAATGCTATATAATTGTTGTCGCTATATATTATATATATTGTCTGTTAGAGCACGACCTTCTTGCCGTTCACTACGTAGATGCCGCGGTTGAGGCGAATGGTCTTTTCTCCGTTCTGGACGCTGCCGTTCCAAACCTGCTTGCCGTCGATGGTGAAGACAGCGGCGCGGGTTTGTCCGTTGGCGCGGAGCGTGAGTTCGCCGCGTCCGGGAATGATTTGCAGCTCGTTGCCGGCTTCGTTCACCACCTTGTCAATGCCCGTGGCGTTCTCTTCGCCAACGGCAAAAGCGTTGGTCGTGAGCACGAGGTCGGGATAGGTGGTGCTGGTCATCTGAATGCGTACCGACTCCTGCGGCTGGAGGAAAATCATGCGGCCGCGCAGGCTTGCGGACGTGGCACTGCCAATCCAGTATTCATTGGTCTTGGCGGAGGTGGAAGCAAGCGACATTTCGGTGTATTGGCCTGCTTCGTTATCAAATTTCCAAGCCGTGAAAGCAATACCCGTGTAGTTGCCGTTGCCATCTTGGAACCACTCGGAGAGGTCGAGCTGATATTGCGGCTTTGTGCGGTCGGAATAGGAGGGACACTTAACGACATAGTAATACTTGTTGTCCTTCAATTGAAGCGCAGAGGAAATGTCCACCATAGCCTGCGGTGCATAAACCATGTTGGCGGGTTTATACTTGGCGTTGGGGAGCGCATTGAAAGCGAGCTTGTTGTTGTTGCAGACAATGCTGTTGGGCTTGCTGACCGAGAAGTCGATTTGCGAAATCTGGTTGTTGGCGCACGAAAGTTCCGTGAGTTTGCTGCTGTAAGCGAGGGGGAGCTTCGTCAGCTTGTTGTTGTCGCAATAGAGGTGGCGGAGTTCGGGCAGCGAGTCGCTCTTGGCAGAAAGCGTGGTGAGCGAATTGTTGTAGCAAGTCACCAAAGAAACCTCGGGGGCCGGGGTGAGGTCGATGCTCTTCAAACTGGGATTGCCTTCGCAGCGCAGCTGGTCGAGGTTAGAGTTGCCCGTGAGGAGCACGGTGCTGAACTTGTTGTTGGCAATGTTGGCGTGCTGCAATTCAGCAGAGGTAATCGAGAAGCGACCGCTCGAACCGGTGACGGTAGTAATCCTGTTGCCCGAGATGTTCACGTTTTGGAGAGCGGGGAACTTGTCAACCGTGAGGATGACGCGCGTCAGGGAGTTGTTGGCGCAGTCGAGGTCGGTAAGCTCGGTGCAAGCGTCTACGTTGAGCGACGTGAGCTTGTTGTCCTGGCAGTAGAGCGAGCGCAGGTTGGGTGCGCCGGTGAGTGTGATGCTCGTGAGTTCGTTGCCGGCGCAAACGAGCGTGGAGAGCTTGCGGCTGCCGGTAAGTTTAATCGTTGTGCCCTTCACGGTGCCAGTAATGGTGCAAAGGTCTTCGGCAGTAGCGGGATAGGCCACGGGATTGCCGTCGCCCCAGTCCACGGTTACGCCGGCACTGGTTTGGTTGACCATCAGCGTCATCGGCGAGTCAACGGCCTTTGCCGTGACCATGGTGACAGTCTGGTCTTGTGCAAATGCAGGGGAAATGCCGAGCATTCCGAGCGCAAAAGCACAGAGAAAAAGTCTGTTTCTTTTCATGATAAATTATTTGAGGTTTGAGAATTTGGAAAATATTTTAGCATCCATTGAAATGCGGAAAAGGCGCATCCGAAACGTAAAAAGGAACAGGATTTAGGGGAAAAGAACATAAACATAAGAAATCCCGCTTCTTTCATAGTAGCAAGCATGCGCAAAACCGCATTTTAACCCTACAAAGTTGCGAAATAAATATAAGCTTGACAAATATATACCGTCTTTTTTGCAATTTTCTTAGCAGAGAGAGGCTAAAGCGAGCAATTTTGCAGAAGAAAATGCTTACCGCAATATAAATGCGCCGCGATGGGCAACATCGAAGGCTTCGATTCCCGCCGCTTCGGCTTCACGGGCAAAGAGTTCGGCGCGTCGCTGCGAAAGGGAACTGTGCAGTACAACGAGGCGCGGCCGATAGAAAGCAAGCGCGTGGGTGAGCGTGCCGCGAAAGTCGGCAGTTACAATAAGCGCGTCAATGGGTAAAGGATTGCCGTTGTGCTGCTTAGGCAGCCAGCCGACAGGCATCGCAATGCGCTGGCCGCTGAAAGCAAGGACGTGCGGCGTAACGTGCAGTTCGGCATTATCAAAACCTGTTTCGACAAACTGTGGCGCGGGCAAATGGCGCTTCTTCCAGAAGGTGCGCTGCACGCTCTGCAAAGCAAGTAGGGCGGAGTCGGCAGGAACGGCGGAATAAAGGTAAGATTGCTCGCCGACAAAATGCACACAAGGGGCACGGCGCACATTATAAACCACCACGAAAGGACGCTGCGCATAACGCCGCGCTTCAAAATATTCCGCCACAGCGCAAAGGGCAATAACCAGTGCCGCCACGTAGACAAAACGTGGCAGCCGCCAACGCCTGTATTGCAGGACGCAATAATATAACGCATAGCAACCGACTACGGTGCTGGCAGTCGGTGCCACTTGTAAGCAACTTCCGGGTAAGGAAGACACCCATGCCAAAACCGAGTTGAGCAGAAAGACCAAACTATTCAGCACAGCGGCAATCGGCGTTGCCATAAACGGCAACAGGAAAAAGCAGGCAGACAGCACCAAAAGCAGATACGCCAATGGAATCACAATGAAACTTACGGGCAGGGCCAAAAGCGGCAAAACGTGGAAGTGAAACGCCACTAACGGAGCCGTTCCTATCTGTGCGCGCAAAGATGTAGTAAAGAGTTGATAAAAGTAAAATAAAACTTTCTGCCTCAAAGTTTTGCGCCTATCATATATGGGGCGGCGATATAATATAAAAAAGACGGAAAGGAAACTTAATTGGAAGCCCGCGTCAAAGAGTGCCTGAGGCGAAAAAAGCAGGATAATGAAGGCTGCCAGGCTGAGGTTGACCAACGGATTGCTGTCGCGGCTCAGCAAACTGCACGCCTGCATCACGGTAAGCATCACGGCGGCGCGGATCAGCGACAGCGGATGCCCTGCCATACCAACAAAGACCCACATCAATAGCAACAGGAAAATATTGGCAAGGGCATACAACCTGCGGCGCGGGCGGAGCGGACTGATGAGCAGGGAGAGAAAACCGAAGAGTATGCCGAGGTGCAAACCCGAAAGCGCAAGGACATGGCTTGCACCCGTTTGCGAAAACACGTCGCGCACCTCTGAGGAAAGATAAAGCTTGCTACCCAATGTCATTGCCGCGAGGACGGGAAATGCCTCGGCGTTGCAATAGCGGGCGAGCCTTTCGAGCAAATCGTTGCGCAGCATCGCCAACTTCGCCAAAAGCGTGGGCGCGGCACTTTCGCCGAGAAAAGTCCAATGCACGCTATCGCAGAAGGCCGTGCCAGCAACGCCTTGTCGTCGCAAATATGAAGCATAGTCAAACTCATCGGGGTTGCCTTGATTTTTCGGCGTGCTGATTCGTGCGGAAAAGGCAATGGCGCAGCCTGTTTGCAGACTGTCGGCTTTCGTTCCTTGCAGATAGAGTTGCACGGTCTTGCCGCCTTGCTCGCCTTTAAGCAGTTCGGCACGTACGAGTCTTGCGCCGGAATAGATTTTCTGCACGTGCGTTACCTCTGCCTGCCATGTCTGTGCCTGCTCTGTCCAAGAAGTATCTATTTTTGAAAAGGAAAATAAGAGATTTGCCCCGCCGGCAAAGAGAAATGCAGCATACAGCAACCACACCGAGGTACGCCGCGACCCTTTGCTGCGATCGTTTGTAAAATAAAGCAAGGCCACATAAGCCAATGCCGTTGCAACTGCACCCCAAAGCCATGGCATTGGCTCTTGCAAACCTTCGGGCACATAATAAGCCGCCAGTGTGCCGAGGATATAGGCAAGCAAGACGCGCAACAAAGGAATTTGCTCAAAAATAGAATGGTGCTTGCTCTGGCGGGGACGGGGAATTGGCATGCGGCGTATCATCAAAAAAAGGCGTGCTGCGAGCACACCTTTTATATATTGTATAGGATAAAATTTCTAATATCTCAAAATCTGTCCTGCACGGATTTTGGAACGGCTATTCAGGCGGTTGGTGCGTTCCAAAGACTTTACCGTGGTGCCGAGGCGGCGGGCAATGGTGTAAAGGCTGTCGCCCTTGCGCACTTTATAGTAACGCGGCGAACTGCTGTTGGAAGCCATATCGCGCGAACCGCGCTTCTTGCTTTTGGCTGCGGGCAGCGCGCTGGAAGGATCTGCATCATGCTCGCCGATATCGTCGTTGTTCGCAAGCAGTGCTGCATTGGCATCGGGCAGGCCTGCGGGACGGTGGAACACGTAAAAGTCGCCCGTCACGTCTTGCTGCGGAAAGTCAAACAGCAATTCGGGGTCGATAGGCTGACCAAGCACACGCGTTTCAAAGTGAAGGTGCGAACCGAAAGAACGGCCCGTATTGCCGCCCAAACCAATAGGTTCGCCAGCCTTTACCTCCTGATTGGTGGTTACAAGTTGCTTGGAAAGATGTCCGTAGATGGTTTCAAGTCCGTTGTGGTGGCGCAACACTACATAATATCCATAACCTCCAGCATCGTAGCGCACCACACGTGCTTTTCCGTCAAAGGCTGCGACAATCGTGTCGCCTGTATAAACTTTAATATCAAGCCCTTTGTGAACGCGGCGGAAAGCCGGGCGATAACCGTAACGCGAGGTAACATTGCGCGAAGGTGTCGGCATACAGAAACCGCGCAAATCAATCTTCACACTGTCGGGAAGAGCCCTTGCTACCTGCTTTTCCGTGTAAGGGTGAGCGCGTTCAGTGTTCCACGTGCTATAAAGTTCTTCGTCCAAACGCTTTTCTTTTCTGCGGATAACACGGCGCAGCGCCACGGAATCAACGGCGCGTAAGCGGCGGTCTATAGGTGCCTGGCTGGCTAAAAGGTCTTGGCTGAATGCCGGAAGGGAGAAAAGAGTGAATAAAAAGAAGAATATTGGGAAACGTAAGGACATGATAATAGATTTATAGGAAAATCGAATGCAAATATAGGGCTTTATTACGAATTATCATAGCAAATAAGTCGTTTTCAGGCACATTATTAACACTATGTGCCTTATTCTTAACATTCTTAATTGCTTCAGACCGTCAATTCCCGGTATCGAGGATAGGGATTTGGAGGGTCGTGCCCTTCTCGATATTATTGGGATTCTTTATTCGGTTGTGGCGGATAATGACATTGACATATTTGTCCGAACCATAGTATTTGCGGGCAATGGAATAAAGCGTTTCGCCGCGTGCTACAGTGTGCGGCTGAGTGGCAACGGTGGTGTCGGCCGGGGGCGCGGGGGCAACTTCTGCGGGTGCGGATTGCTGCTTGCGGGGCGCGGGGTCAGGCTTTGCAGGCTTGCTTTTACGGGACTCGGGCTGCTCCGGATTTTCCGAATTAAGCGGATTTGCCGAAATTTTCGGGGCGGTTGATTCTGCCGGTGCAGGCTGCGGTTTTGCGGGCGCGGTCTTAGCCGGCTGCACCTTGGCGGCAGGCTGGACGGACTGCGGCTCTGTCCACTCGGGCAAGCCGATGATGCAGGGGCATAGCAGGCGGTAATAGCCGGCAAAGTAGCTGAGCAGCATCAGTGCGAGGACAAAGAAAAACACGCCTATGGCTTTCCACCAGTTAAACGGACGGCGGGGCGCCTGTTCGGTGTATTCGTATGAAACAGGCAAGGCAGTCGGCGCTTCTTCCTGCTCCTCGGCTTCGGGTTCAGGGGCTTTTTCGCTTTCAAGAGTAGTATCGGCGGCAGGTTCTTCGGCCTTTGCAGGCTCTTCTTCCTTTTTCTCAGCCGTCACAATGGTTTGAGGTTCAGTAGCAACTGGCTCTTCCATAGGTTCTTCGGTTTCCTCGACAGGCTCTTCTTTAAGCACCTCTTCGGGTACTTCCTCCTTGACCTCTTCTTCGACATCCTCTTCGGCAGGTTCATCTGCGGGCATCTCTTCCGCAACCTCCTCAACCGTTTCTTCTGCCTCTTCATTTTCCAATGCTTCTTCGGCGGCAGCGGCATCAATGGCATCAAGTTCTGCCTGCTCGGTCTCGTCGCTAAGATCGATGGTCTCGAAATGCGCAAAGGGGCGGTTGATTTCTTCTTTCAAGGTATTGTCGGGAATGAAGGAAACTTTTGTATGTCCTTCAATCTGAAAGCGTTCGCCCGTGTTGATGTTCACGCTTTCGCGGTCACTCACAGCGACGAGTTTAAACGTGCCAAAGCCTTTCACCTTGACAAATTTATCAGAGAGCAGGGCTTCTTCAACCACCTCGAAAAGGGTGCGTGCAAACGCCTCGCAAGTTTTCTTGTCGAGGGTTTCATCGGCAGCGGTCATGAACTCTGCCAATTCTTGAAGCGAAATTTTGTTCTTTACAGGCATCCTTTATTGTATTTTATCTTTCAACACACTGCTCGGCTTGAAGGCAAGCGCGAGTTTGGGCGGCACGAGTTTGCGCTTCTTGGTAATCGGACTGACTACCACGCGCTCCAACTTCTTTTTCACCTCAAAACTTCCGAAGCCGGGCACGTTCAGGCTGTTTTCATCGTCGAGATTTTCCGACAGAGCCTTGGCAAATGCGTTCGACATTGCCTGCACTTCTTTTTGGGAAATGCCCATGCGGCGGGAAACTGCGTTGAGAAAATCTTTGTTGTTCATATATATAATATTGTATCAGTCCTCAATCGTGGCATAAAGGTCGAACTCATCGGCTCCCGTGATTTCAGCCGTATAGAATGCGCCGGTTTGCAGCGTCTGCTCGTTTACAGGCACGAGCACCTCGCAATCCACCTCGGGCGAGTCGGCTTCCGTACGCCCAATGTAGTAATCGCCTTCTTGGCGGTCTATCACCACCGTAACGCGCTGACCGACTTTCGCGGCACAGAGTTCGGCGGAGATGCGCTCTTGCACGGACATCAGTTTGTCCAGCCGCGCCTGCTTTACCTCTTCGGGTACATCGTCCTCATAATTCGAGGCGGCGTAAGTGCCTTCTTCCTCACTGTAAGCAAAAGCCCCCATGCGGTCGAAACGCACCTCGCGCACAAATTCGAGGAGTTCGTTGAAGTCTTCCTCCGTCTCGCCCGGAAATCCGACCATCAGCGTGGTGCGGATACAGATGCCGGGCACCTCGCGCCGCATCTCCTGTAAAAGGGCAAGGGTCTCGGCTTTCGTGATGTGGCGCTGCATACGCTGCAATACGGGATCAGCAATGTGTTGCAACGCTATATCTAAATAGTTGCAAACATTTGGGTATTCGCGCATTACGCGCAGCAAATCTTTTGGAAAATGCGTGGGATAAGCATAATGCAACCTTATCCAACGCACGCCTGGAATCTGCGCCATGGCTTCTATCAGGTGAGGCAGGCGTTGCTCCTTGTAGAGGTCGATGCCGTAGTAGGTAAGTTCCTGGGCGATGACTTGGAACTCGCTCACCCCATCTGCCACCAATTCCCTGACTTCATCGAGGATTTCCTCCATGGGACGGCTTTTGTGGCTGCCTGTGATGATGGGAATGGCGCAATAGGCGCATTTGCGGTCACAGCCCTCGGATATTTTCAAATAGGCGTAGTGTTTGGGCGTGGTGAGCACGCGGCGGTTGCGCAGCGTCTCGTCGTAATCGCCGCAAAGGTCGGTGAGCAATTCCTTCCAGTTGAACTTGCCGTAAAACTTATCCACCTGCGGCACTTCCTCAACGAGTTCATTGAGGTATCTTTCAGAAAGGCAACCCATTACGAACACTTTTTTGAGTTCGCCGCGCTCTTTTGCGTCGCAAAGTTCGAGTATCATGTTCACACTCTCCTCTTTAGCGTCGCCGATAAAGCCGCAAGTGTTCACCACGGCCACGTCGCCGTGCGTCCGCTCGGGGTTGTGATATATTTTATAGCCGAATTTCTTGAATTGCCGCATCAGTTGCTCCGAATCCACAAGGTTTTTGGAGCAGCCCATCGTGATGATGTCTACGCTGTGCATATATATTATTATATGTATATAATAGGAAAAAAAGTCCTTACAGATTTTACGCCTCTTTGTCGCCAAACAGCGAGTCTACAAAGGCGCGGCGGTTGAAGGGCTGCAAGTCGGTCATCTTTTCGCCGAGACCGATGTACTTCACTGGCACTTTGAGCAAATGCGAGATGCCGATTACCACGCCGCCTTTTGCTGTGCCGTCGAGTTTGGTCACGGCAAGTGCCGTTACTTCTGTGGCTTTTACAAACTGGCGTGCCTGCTCGTAGGCATTCTGACCTGTGCTGCCGTCGAGCACGAGAAGGATTTCGTGGGGCGCATCGGGTACCACCTTACGCATCACGTTCTTTATTTTCGTCAGTTCGTTCATCAGACCCACTTTGTTGTGCAGACGGCCGGCGGTGTCGATAATCACCACGTCTGCCCCCTGTGCCTTGGCCGATGAAAGCGTGTCGTAAGCCACGCTGGCGGGGTCGCTGCCCATCTGTTGCTTCACCACAGGCACACCCACGCGCTCGCCCCAAATGCAAAGTTGCTCCACGGCGGCTGCGCGGAACGTGTCGGCCGCGCCGAGCACCACTTTCTTGCCGGCTTCCTTGAACTGGTAGGCCAGTTTGCCGATTGTAGTGGTTTTGCCCACGCCGTTCACGCCGACCACCATGATAACATACGGCTTCTTGTTTTCCGGCAGGTCAAATCCCGTTTCGTCGTCGTTGCCGCATGTGGTAAGGAGGGCGGAAATCTCTTCGCGCAGAATGTTTTGCAACTCCGAAGTGCCCACGTACTTATCGCGGGCCACGCGCTCCTCGATGCGCTGGATAATCTCGACGGTGGTGTCTGCACCCACGTCGGAAGTAATCAGAATCTCCTCGAGGTTGTCGAGTACCTCGTCGTCTACCTTGCTTTTGCCGGCCACGGCGCGTGCGAGTTTGCCGAAAAAACTTTCTTTCGTCTTTTCAAGGCCGGCGTCGAGCGTTTCCTTGTTTTTTTTCTTAGAAAAGAAATCAAAAAATCCCATACAAGTCGTTTTTATGGGGTGCACTGCCGCGTTTTCGCCTATGCAGGCAATGCACACAAATCCTAATTTGTTGCAAAAATACGTTTTTTTGCTGAATTAATCGCAGTTTCTTATAAGGCAGTGCTTGTTTTTTGCGCTTTTCTGCGCAGATAATGGCACTTTTGCCCCAGCAAAGTAATAAGTTTTGCTTACTTTTGCAAAGGATAATTCTTAATGGTTTATTTATCTGCTTTGCCGCGCACTTTCTGACATTCATTTATATGCAACTTATCCAGAAATATTTTCCTAACCTTACGCCGCAGCAGACGGAACGCTTTGCGAAACTCGATGCGCTCTACCGCGACTGGAACGCAAAGATTAACGTCATCTCGCGCAAGGATATCGACAACCTTTATCCCCACCATGTGCTTCATTCCTTGGGCATTGCCAAGGTGATAAACTTCCGTCCCGACACCGAAATAATGGACATCGGCACGGGCGGCGGTTTCCCCGGCATACCGCTTGCCATCATGTTTCCTGAATGTAGGTTTTACCTGATTGACAGCATCGGCAAGAAGGTGCGCGTGGCGCAAGCGGTGGCGGACGCGCTTGGACTGGAAAATGTGACGGCGGTGCACCGCAATGTGATAGAGGAAAAGGGAAAGTTCGACTTTGTGGTGAGTCGCGCCGTGATGAACCTAAACGATTTGTTCAAACTCGTGCGCAAGAATGTGCGCCCCGGAGGCACTAACGCCCTGCCCAATGGACTGATTTGCCTGAAAGGCGGCGACCTCGTCGAAGAACTGCGGCCGCTTTGCAAGACGGTCGTGACTTGGCCCTTGTCGGGATATTTCCAAGAAGAATTTTTTGAAACGAAAAGCGCGGTATATGTGCCGTGCCGGTAGATATTTTTATTCAGGTGGGTTCTATAAATTCCCACCGTAAAAATTTACAATAATGTTGGATTAACGTTTTGTCATCTTTTGTTTTCTTTTCGGTCTAAATCGTAAGTCTCATCGGTCACGTAGCCCGCTACGCTCCCTCTTCAACTTACATTTATCCTCGAAAATAAATCCAAAATCTGCCAAAGCGAATTAATAGAACCCACCTTCAAGATATGAGTACGCTCCATTACAAGACATTTACCGTCAACTTTATTGAAGAGAATTGCTATCTGCTTTGGGACGAAAGCCGCGAGGCAGTAATCGTTGACTGCGGTGCGTATTCGCCGGCAGAGCAAGAGCAGATCCGCGCATTTGTGGCCGAGAACGATTTGACAATAAAACATCTGCTCAACACCCACGCCCATTTCGACCACCTTTTTGGCGCGCAGTTTTGCAGCGACACGTGGGGCGTGCTGCCTGAAATATCGGCTGACGAAGTGGAAACCTATCATCAGGCCGTTCCGCAAATGCAGGCGTTCCTGCATCGTGCTTTCCCCTTGCAGTTGCCGCCGCTCGGCAAGACGTTCCGCGAAGGAGATGCCATCCGTTTCGGCACTCATGAGTTGCGTGTTATAGCCACGCCCGGCCATACGCCGGGCGGCGTGTGCTTCTATTGCGAAGCGGAGGGCTTGCTGCTCACGGGCGACAGCCTGTTCCGTTGCAGCATCGGTCGCTGCGACTTGCCCGGAGGCGATGCCTGCAGCCTCGTGACGGCTTTGTCGGAAAAAATCCTCACGCTGCCCGAAGACGTGAAAGTGCTGCCCGGACACGGGCCGGGCACGACCATCGGCTACGAGCGTATGAATAACATGATGTTGCGATAAATGGAGTTATTTTAGTAAACAAGTAAACGAGTAAACTAGTAAACGAGACAAGTTACTCTTGAAAAATAATTTGCACAACATTCTTGTCTCGTCTACTTGTTTACTTGTCAACTCGTAACTATATAAATGAAGCAAAAATCCTACGACCTGATTACCGTTTTAGGCCCCACGGCCTCCGGCAAGACGCGCTTTGCCGTGCAATTGGCCGACCGCCTCGGCGCTGAAATAATCAGCGGCGACAGCCGGCAGGTGTACCGCCGCATGGACCTCGGCACGGGTAAGGACTTGGACGACTACCGCATCGGTGACCGCAGCGTGCCGTACCATTTGATAGACATTGTAGAACCCGGCACGAAGTACAACGTATTTGAATATCAGCGCGACTTTCTCGAAGCCTACAACGACATCCACCGGCGCGGCCGCAAGGCAGTGCTCTGCGGCGGCACGGGACTGTATATTGAGAGCGTACTGCGGGCATACAGGCTAAGTCCCGTGCCGCAAAATCCCGAATTGCGCGAAAGGTTGGCCGACAAGTCGCTGGAAGAACTCACGGCACTGCTCGCCACATACAAGTCGCTGCACAATACGACCGACGTGGACACGGCGCAGCGCGCCATACGTGCCATAGAGATTGAGGAATATTATCGCCAAACGCCGCTCGACCGTCGCCCCTTCCCGAAGATTGAGAGCCTGACGCTCGGTGTGGACGTGAGCCGCGAGGTGCGCCGCGAGCGCATCAGCCAAAGGTTGCGCAAGCGCCTCGACGAAGGCATGTGCGGCGAGGTTGAACGGCTGCTCGCAGAGGGCATCAAACCGGAAGACCTCATCTATTACGGTTTGGAGTATAAATATGTGACGCTCTACGTCACGGGGCAAATCACTTTCGATGAAATGGCGCAGCAGCTCGAAATCGCCATCCATCAGTTTGCCAAAAGGCAGATGACGTGGTTCAGAGGCATGGAGCGGCGCGGTACGCCCATACTTTGGATAAGGCTCGGCGAGGATTTCGATGAAACGCTGCGGCTTAATCCGGGATTGGCAGAAAAACTCTTTTAGCCACCTACTATGGAATTGAAACCTACGAATATACAGACCGACGAAAACGTTTCGGCCGAGAGCGCCACGCAGCGGCTCACGGGCGAGATTGCCGACATGGGCGTTATCTTCTGCCCGCGCAACCGGCAAGGCGGCACGCGCCGCCGTCTGCGCAAAATCCTGCACCTGTTGCAGGAGCGCGGCGCGGCGTTCGACTACGTGTGGAGCGAAAGCCCGGGATCGGTGGAACGCCTGGCGTCGATGATGACCCGCGCCGGCTACAAAAAGATTGTCGTTGTGGGCGGCGATGCCGCGCTCAACCATGCCCTCTGCGGCATCTTTTCGGTCAATGGCGGCGAGGGACGGCTGCCGGCCTTGGGCGTAATACCCGCCGGTTACGGCAACGACTTCGCACGCTTCTGGGAACTCAATGCAGGCGACAGCCGCGCAGCCGTCGATGCCTTGCTGCGCGGCCATGAGCGCAAGGTCGATGTGGGCGTTTGCGCACTCGGCGGAAAGGGTGGGCAGAAATATTATTTCCTCAACTGCGTCAACCTCGGCGTGGCGGCATCTATCACGAGCCTGCGCCGCAAGACGCGCACCCTTTGCGGACTCAACACGCTTTCATACCTTTTCTCTGCTTTCCTCCTGCTTTTCAAGCGCCACGCCTTCCGATTCACCTTCAACCTGCCTGGCGAGCGGGTGGACGACCGCCGCGCCATGACGCTCTGCGTCGGTTCGTCGCGCGGCTACGGGCAGACGCCGAGCGCAGTGCCTTACAACGGACTGCTCGACGTGACCATGGTGAGCGCGCCGCAGCCCACGCAAGTGCTCCACGGCATTTGGCTGCTCTTCACCAACCGCTTCCTCAGCCACAAGAGCGTAAGCGTGTGGCGCACCAAGAGCATCGCGTTCGAAGCCACGGGCAATGCCCCGATGAGCATCGACGGGCGCGTAGTTCATGAGCGCGTTTCGCAGGTTGATTTGAGCGTGATGCAGGAAAAGATATCGTTCATAATTCCCTAAACGCCCGATATGTTCCTGCTTCGATTCTTTTTATACAATATTATATTAGCCATTATCTGCTTTGCTGTGCCAGGCATTGCCGCTTATGCCCAAGAAACTGTAGAGTACAAGTTCAGTTGCGGCCGTTCGGGCACTTTAGAGGTATCGCCCGATGCTGATTTGTGGCAATGGGAAGTAGGAGAGGGGAGTGCAAAAGATTTGATAGTCAGTGTTTCCACTGGCGTACAGTTTGGTAAGAAGGGTTATGATTGCACCTACGCGCGGCTCACGTTGAATAAACCACAGACGGTGACCGCCGTTACGGTCAGTGCCAGTAGGATGACCAACAGCATGGCCACCATACAGGTGTTAGTCGGCGACGAACCCTTGGGCGCGCCGCAGCCGCTTGATACTCATTTGGGCGCGGCCACTTTCGCTGCCGCGCTGCCCGTAGAGGGCGAAGTGACGCTCTTGTTTGAGCAAGATTTGTCGGGGGCAGTCAAGAATGTAACGCATGCTTTTACACTGGTTTCCGCCGTTGTGACCTCAGCAGACGACGGCAATTTCCATCTCGGCACGGCATGCTATGCCACGTGCTACCGCGCCGAGGCCTATGAGATGCCTTCGGGATTGCGCGGCGGCGTGGTGGTGGGTGCCGGCGGCGAGGCAGGAGGTTTGATGATTGATTGGCGCTATCCCTCCGGCGCAGTTGTGCCCGCCATGACCCCGCTTTTGATAAATGGCGCAAGAGGCAGTTATCCTTTCACCCCTGCCGTTTCCGCGCAAATGCCGCCCACAGACAATCTGTTGCGTGGCGGTTTCACCGATGCGCTGACTGCCGGCGAGGCAGGCGAAGAATGTTATTTCTATCGCCTTGAAGCCGATACGGAACATCCTGCCAACGCCATTTTCGCGTGGGGCGCGGCGGACGGAAAGGCGTTTGTCAGCAAAGGCGGCCGCGCGTATCTGGCCCTGCCCCGTATCGACTATACCTCATCAAGCATTGTCACTATCAACAACACGCTCGCCGATATCCCGACTATCAAGCATGAAGATAGGAAAACGAATCCAGACATCGCTTACACCCTCGACGGGCGCAAATGCACGGTCGGGTCGCGAGGGCGCGGCGTGTATATTTCAGGCAGAAAGAAAATAATTGTAAGATGAACCAATATGTTAATAATAATACCGTGCAGCGTTGGACCGTTATCCTGCTGCTGAGCCTTACGTCCGTTTTTGCCAAGGCACAGACCTCTGACTATCAACGCTACATAGAGCGTTATGCCCCTTTGGCGGTAGAACAGATGAACCGCCACAAGATTCCCGCCAGCATCACCCTTGCGCAGGGCTTGCTGGAAAGCGGAGCGGGAAAAGGATATTTGGCCACCCATGCAAACAATCACTTCGGCATAAAAGTAGGCGGGTCGTGGTCAGGTCCTTACATACGCAAGGACGACGATGCGCGCAATGAAAAATTCCGTGTGTATGGTTCGGTGCGCGAGAGTTACGAGGACCATTCCCTTTTCCTCAAAAAAACGCGCTACGCCTCGCTTTTTAATTTGAAAATGACCGACTATAAGGGTTGGGCGCACGGGCTGAAACGCTGCGGATATGCCACAAATCCGCGCTATGCCTCTTTGCTGATCGACCTCATCGAGCGTTACGATTTGCATCAATACGACATGGTCAGGCACGTGCGCAAGCATCATGGCGGTCAGGCGGTCAGCGATGCCGATGCCCGCGATGCCGCCATCGTGGCACGTCTGCGCGAATGCAACGGTGTGCTTTACGTCATCGCAGAGCCGGGCGACACCTACGCCTCGCTGGCCAAGCGTTACAAGACCCGCGAACGCCGCCTGCGCCGCTACAACGACGAAGACCGCACCCACGAGCCGCAGCCCGGCACGCCCGTCTATCTGGAACAGAAGAAGCGGAAGGCCTCGCGCAAGCACCCCTCCAAAACCCACGTCGTGCAGGCCGGACAGTCGATGCACAGCATTTCGCAAACTTACGCCATCAGGCTCGACAGGCTCTACAAACTCAATCAGTGTGCGCCCGACTACGTGCCCCGTCCCGGCGACGTACTTAAAATCAGATGACTTTAATTTATTCAACTCATATTTCTAAAAACACATTATTATGATGAACCAATGGTTTGAATGTAAGGTAAAATACGAAAAGACGCAGGAAAACGGCGCGGTTAAGAAAGTTACCGAACCCTATCTCGTAGATGCCATCAATTTCACCGAAGCAGAGCGTCGCATCATCGAAGAAATCACGCCCTTCATGACGGGTGTCTTCGAGGTGTCCGACATCAAGCGCGTACGCTATGCCGAACTCTTCGAAAGCACCGACGAGCGTGCCGACCGCTTCTTTAAGGCAAAACTCGTGTTCGTGACGCTCGACGAAAAGAGCGGCGCGGAAAAGAAAACGTCGCAGAATGTGCTCATCCAGGCCTCCGACCTGCGCGATGCCGTGAAGCGCCTCGACGAGGGCATGAAGGGCTCGATGATGGACTACACCATTGCCTCCGTGGCCGAAACGCTGATTATGGACGTGTTCCACTATCAAGAGGCCGCGCCCGAAGGAGCCGTCAAGGCCGAAAAGGCGTAACCGCTTAAATTGATTGCACAGCCTCTTGCCCTACATACGGGCAATCCCAAAAACTTGTTAATGCCGCTTTGCTTTCTGCGCAGAGCGGCATTTTTGCTTTTGCAATCGTTAAGGCGATGCGGCGCGAAGATTTAGGGAAAATTAAGACCATCAAAATTTGCTCCGAGAAAATTTCGATGGAATCAAAGAAAAATTTTACGATAAAGCACCTCGTAAAAATTATAAAGGAGCAAATTTTCACGGGCTTGCTTATAATTTTTCCGCTCATATAAGATAATTTTTTCGCTCATATAGGATAGTTGGCCCCTAAAACGCGAAAAGAGGAAAAGCCTGCGCTCTTCCTCTTTTTGCTGATGCAAAGATAGGTGTTTAATTCCGTTTCGCCAAAATGCGCCACGCTGTGCCGCGGGCTGGCAAAGCAGTGCGGCGCGGTGCCGGGGCGGGCGGCGGTTAAATGATGCCTTCGGCCTTTTCGCGTTCCAGTTCGGCTTCCTTCACTTTGCGGAAGAGGTCGGAGGCGAATATGAAATTGTTGAGCCGCTCATTGTTGGAACTGACCACTTCTTCTTTCGTGCCCGTCCACTCCGGGTTGCCCTCATATATATATAATATGTGCTCGCCGATGCCCATAACGGAGTTCATGTCGTGGGTGTTGATAATCGTCGTGGTGTTGTACTCCACGGTCAGTTCGTGTATGAGGTCGTCGATGACGAGCGAGGTCTTCGGGTCGAGACCCGAGTTGGGCTCGTCGCAGAAGAGGTAGCGCGGCTTGAGGGCAATGGCGCGGGCAATGGCCACGCGTTTCTGCATACCGCCTGATAGTTCGCCCGGGAACTTGTCGCCGGCTCCGTTCAGATTGACGCGGTCGAGGCAGAACTCTGCGCGGCGGCGGCGCTCCTTATACGAGTCGCTGCTGAACATGTCGAGCGGGAACATCACGTTTTCAAGCACCGACATCGAGTCGAACAGCGCGGCGCTTTGGAATATCATGCCCATCTCGCGGCGCAGGAGGGCACGCTCGCGTTTCGTCATGCTCATGAAACTGCGCCCATCATATAGCACGTCGCCCTCTGTCGGTTCAAACAGTCCCACGATGCACTTCATCAGCACCGTTTTGCCCGATCCGCTCTGGCCGATAATAAGGCTTGTCTTGCCGTTCTCAAAGGTAGAACTGATGCCTTTGAGCACTTCCTTGTCCTCAAAGGATTTATGTATGTCTTTGATTTCAATCATAATGGATAAGTGGGTTAGGAGAGCAACTGCGTGAGGAAGAGGTCGGAAAAGAGAATAAGCATCGAGCACGACACTACGGCGTTGGTGCTCGCTTTGCCCACCTCGACGCTGCCGCCTTCTACTGAGTAACCGTAGTAAGAGGAGACGCTGGAGATGATAAAGGCGAAGAAGAGGCTCTTAATCACGCCCATCCAGAAGAACCAGGCCGTGAAGTCGTGCTGCATGCCCGAAGTGAGGTCGGTGGCGGTGATGATGTGTCCGATATAGGCAGTGGCATACGCGCCGATGATGCCGCTCACGGTGCTGAATATCACGAGCAACGGCATGATGGTAATCAGGCCGAGCACCTTGGGGAGAATGAGGTACGAGGCGGGGTTGACGCCCATGATTTCCAAGGCATCGATTTGCTGCGTGGTGCGCATGGTGCCGATTTCGGAGGCGATGTTGGAGCCCACCTTTCCCGAAAGTATGAGGCACATGATCGAAGATGAAAATTCGAGGAGCATGATTTCGCGCGTCACGTAGCCCGACACCCAAAGCGGCATCCATGCGCTTTGGATATTGAGTTTGATCTGAATGCAGATGACCGCGCCGATGAAAAACGAGATGAGCAGCACGATGCCTATGGAGTCGACGCCGAGTTGGGCCATCTCCTTGACATACTGCTTGAAAAACATGCGCATGCGCTCAGGGCGCGAGAAAGTGCGCCCCATCAGTTGCAGGTATCGCCCGAAATGGGTGAGAAATTTGTGGATAATCATATTTGGCTTTATTCTATGTAGATTTCTTCTTCAAGTTGCTCGGGGTTTTCTGGATTTTCAGGATTTTCAGAGTCTTCCGGATTATCAGGGTCTTCTTGATTCTCTGGCTTGATTGCCTGCGGCTTGAGTTTGCCCGCCTCGTCAAACAGCCCGTACGTGGTGCGCAGCACGCGGAACTCCGTGCGGCGGTTGAGCGCGTTGCAGATTTCCTGCTCTTCGGGCGTGAGTTTGAGGATATAGTCGAGCGTGAGCGTATCGTTCTCGTGCAGGAAGGGATAGGTCTCCGTGAGTTTCTTGTTCACCACCTTTGGCATTTCCTCACCATAGCCTTTCGGCGTGAGGCGGTCGGAGGCAATGCCGTGTTCCGTGAGATAGCGCACCACGCTCTCCGCACGCCGCTGCGAGAGATTGAGGTTGTAGTCGTCGTTGCCGCGATAGTCGCAATGCGCCGCCAGTTCTATGGTTACGTTCGGGTTTTCTTTCAGCATTTTCGTCAGGCGGTCGAGTGCCTCACAAGAGTTCTCCGTGAGGTCGGCTTTGTCAAATTCGTAGAACACGTTGCGCACGAGCACGGGAATGCCGATGCTCGGCAGAGGGAATTGCAGCACGTATTGGCGTTCCACCTCCGCCGTGTCGGCTGTAAGCGATGTGGCGTGGTTGAGATAGCCCCGGCAGGTGGCGAGAAACAGATAGTTCACGCCAGGCTGCACCGCCTGCTCGAAAGAGCCGTCGGAAAGCACGCTTAACTTCTGGTTCGTGCCGTCGCTGCCCACCATATACACTACTGCATCGGGCAGTTCGTAGCCGTCCTGCTCATATACCCAGCCCTTCACCGTTTGCAGTACTTCGGGATAAGAAAACTCGAAAATCTTGTCCCAGCCGCGTCCGCCCGTGGTGCGGTTGGAAGAAAAGAAACCTCGGTTGTGCAGGCCCTCAAACGTGATGCCGAAATCGTCGGCAAAGGAGTTCATCGGCGCAGGCAGGTGCTCCACCTTCCACGTGTTCCTTACAGTGTCTTCGGTGGCGCGGTAAAGGTCGAGGCCCCCCATGCCGCCGCGCCCGTTGCTGGAGAAATAGAGTTCGCCGTTGGGCCGCAACGCAGGGAAACACTCGTCGCCTGCCGTGTTAATGGAGGGACCGAGATTTTCAATAGTGCCGATGCCGTGTCCGGCGGTGATGCTGGCGCGCCAAAGGTCGAGGCCGCCCATGCCGCCCGGCATGTCGGAGGTGAAATAGAGCCAGCGGCCGTCGGGCGACGGGGCAGGGTGGGCGTAAGAGGAGAGCGTGTCGGCAGTGATTTTCAGAGCCTCGGGCTTGCCCCACGCCGCATCTGCGCGGTCGGAAGTCCATATTTCTGCCATACGGGGATATTGCGGGTCGGTGCGGCATACGGTGAGATACATCGTTTTGCCGTCGGCCGAAAAGGCGCATGCCCCTTCGTCGAAATCAGTGTTCACGCCCTTCACCTGCTCCGGCGCTTTCCATTTTCCCTTTTCGTCGAGCGAGGAAAAGAAGATGTCGCCGTTTTTCATGCCCGTAATGCCGCTTATCTCGTCGCCCGTCACCTGCTGGCGCGTGGTGGTGAAATAAATCTGCTTGGCCTCCTGTCCCATAAAGGCAGGGGCGTAGTCCGAGCGCGTGCCGTTGAAGAGCGGCACGGCTTTCACGGTATAGGCAGAGCCGCGCTGCTTCATCTCCGGCGCGATGCGGCAGGATTGCAGTCCGAGCAAGGCCGTGCTGTCGCCGGGAAATTTTTCCAAATAATCAGAAAACGCCTTTTCAGCCCCCTTGTAATCGTTCTGCATCAGCAGCATCTCGCCGAGGCGCAGGCAGGTAATCGTGTCGGTGTAGCCATAGCGCACGGCGTTGCGGTAAGCACCTGCTGCCCGAGCCACGTTGCCGTAACGGCGGAATGCCTCGCCCATTTTGAGGGCAATGATGCCTCGCTTTTCTCGCTCCTTGTTCGGCGTGCGCATGTAGGCACGGCGATATTGCCCCGCCGCCTCGCAGTATTCGCCGAGCGCAAGGGCCGCATCGCCGCGCTTGATGCTCTTTTCAGGGCCTCCGCAGGCCGAGAGCACCGAGAGCGTGCAAAATAAAATCAGGAGTTTTGAAATGAAAAATATCGGGCGCGACATCTCGAAATTCTAAGTTTCTTAGCAGCAAAGGTACGATTTTTTTCTTGTAAACTCCTTTTGGCGGCTTTTAGTGTGCCTTTTCGGAATATATTTCTCGAAAAATTGGGCTTTCTGCAAGCGGAAAAGGCGGTTTGCAAGTAAGACAATTAAGATTTTTAGGAATATTTGCTAAATTTGCAAGACACTTTCAAGGCATCTGCGATATGAGAAAAACCACGCGCCCCGGGCGCGATGCAAAAGCCCCTAAGCAGGGCGCAGCGATGAGCGAGGAAGCCGCCCTCTTCGAGCGGCGCGATGACGAAATACCCGATACGCGAGACCTGCGCCCCCTCACGCCGGAGGAGCGGGCGGACGTGGCAGAGGCCGTGCGCGTGATGAACGCCGGCGGCATCATTGTCTATCCCACCGATACCATTTGGGGAATAGGCTGCGACGCAGCCAACGACGAGGCGGTGCGCCGCGTGTTCGAGATAAAGCGGCGGAGCGACTCCAAAGCGCTGATTTCGCTGGTGGACAGCGAGGCAAAGGTGCAGTTTTACGTGCCCGACGTGCCCGATGTGGCTTGGGACATGATGGAACTTGCGGAGCGTCCGATGACCATCGTGTTCGACCGCGTGCGCAACCTGGCCCCCTCGTTGCTCGCTGCCGACGGCAGTGCGGCTTTGCGCGTGACCCGAGAAGCGTTCAGCCACGAACTTTGCCGCAGGTTCAAGCGCGCCGTGGTGAGCACCTCTGCCAATTTCAGTGGCGAGGCATCGCCTACATGCTTCGATGACATCAATCCCGACTTGCTGGCACTGGCTGACTACGTGGTGCGCTCGCGCCGCGACGAGAAAGCACCTGCCCGCCCGTCGTCCGTGGTAAAACTCGGCGCAGACGGCACGGTGAAGATTTTGAGAGAATAATAATTTTAGTAGACAAGTATACGAGTAAACAAGGAAATTTTCGTGCAAGCGAGTGCAATAAGTTTACTTAAATTGCCGAGCGCAGCCGAATTTTCGTGCAAGCGAGTGCAATAGAGACTTGCTCATATTGCCGAGCGCAGCCGAAAATCTCAAAGCAAAAATCTAAAAGAAACGGGACAGATTACAGTGAACTTGTTTTTCGCATCAAAACTCTTCTACTTGTTCACTCGTTCACTCGTTTACCCTATACATATAATATATATATGTCCCAAGGAAAGCATAACCACTCACCATTGACCCCCTTTCTCGTTTGGACGGAACGGCACCTCACGCAGCGGCAGTTCATCTTGCTGCTCAGTTTCTTCGTCGGCATCGGCGCGGCGCTCGCTGCGCAAATCCTTAAATGGCTCATCGCCAACATAGAGCACCTGCTCATCGGACGTTTCGACATCACCAGCGCCAACCAATTGCTGCTGGTTTACCCGGTGGTGGGCATCTTCCTCACGGCCTTATTCATCAAATACGTGGTGCGCGACGACATCAGCCACGGCGTCACGAAAATTCTTTATGCCATATCGCGCGGACAAGGTAAGATTAAGCGCCACAACTGCTGGTCGAGTGTCGTGGCGTCGGCCCTGACCATCGGTTTCGGCGGCAGCGTCGGAGCCGAGTCGCCCATCGTGCTCACAGGCTCTGCCATAGGCTCGCGCATCGGCAAGGCCTTTCACCTCGACCACAAAAGCCTCATGCTCCTCATCGGCTGCGGCGCGTCGGGCGCGGTGGCGGGCATATTCAAGGCACCCATTGCGGGACTTGTGTTTACCCTTGAAGTGCTGATGCTCGACTTGACGATGGCGTCGCTCTTGCCCCTGCTCGTATCGTGCCTCACGGCTACCTGCGTCACTTACGCCCTTACTGGCACTGAGGCCATGTTTGCTTTTCGCATGGACGAGGCATTCCGTGTGGAGCGCATACCCTCTTCCATTCTCCTCGGTGTGTTCTGCGGACTGATTTCCCTCTATTTCACCCGCACGATGAACGCTTTTGAGCAGGTGTTCGGGCGGATTGGCGGACTTTGGCCGCGCCTCGCCTTGGGTGGCGGCACGCTGGCCTTGCTCATCTTCCTCTTCCCGCCGCTCTACGGCGAAGGCTACGGCACGATTTCCACGCTGCTCGGCGGGAGCAATGCCGAATCGGTGATGAACAACTCGTTTTTTTACGGCCACTCCGACATGCTGCTGCCTTATCTGGGACTGATCATCTTGCTCAAAGTATTCGCCACCACGGCCACCAACGGCGGCGGCGGGTGTGGCGGTACGTTCGCCCCGAGCCTCTTCCTCGGCTGCATCGGCGGCTTTGCCTTCTCTTCTGTCTGGAATCAATTCCTGCCTTTCGGCATTCACATACCCGAGACAAACTACGCCCTGCTTGGTATGGCGGGCGTGATGAGTGGCGTGTTCCACGCACCGCTCACGGGCGTGTTTCTCATCGCAGAACTCACGGGCGGCTATGACCTTTTCCTGCCGCTGATGATCGTTTCAGCCGCTTCCTATCTCACAATCCACACTTTCGAGCCCCACAGCATTTATTCCATGCGCCTTGCCCGCAAGGGAGAGTTGCTCACCCATCATAAAGACCGATCCGTGCTTACGCTTATGTCGCTCGATGCAGTGATAGAGCGCGACCGTCCGCGCATTTCGCCCGACATGAACCTCGGGCAAATCGTGCAAGTCGTGTCGAAAGTGAAGGCTATCCACTTTGCCGTGACCGATATCAAGGGCAACCTCATCGGCATCATCAACGTGAACAGCCTGCGCAAGATTATCTTCCGCAGCGAATTATATCGCATGTACAAGGCAGAGCAACTCATGCAAAAGCCTACGCTGTTGCTGCGCACAGACGACTCGATGCAGTCTGTCATGGATAAGTTCCAGAGCGTCGCAGCCGCGACCCTGCCCGTTGTAAATCCCGAAGGGCATTTCGAAGGCTTCGTTTCCAAAACGCGCCTTTATTCCCTGTATCGCCAAATCATAAAAGATTTTTCAGAAGAATAATATAAATATGGATAAGAAAGAACTTCGCATCGTATATATGGGCACGCCCGACTTCGCCGTTGCTGCCCTTGACAAACTTGTAAGCGGCGGCTACAACGTGGTCGGCGTCATCACGATGCCTGACAAGCCTGTGGGGCGGCATCAAAACACGCTGCAAGCCTCGCCCGTCAAGCAATACGCCTTGCAAAAGGGCCTGCCCGTGCTGCAGCCCGAGAAACTCAAAGATGAAACCTTTCTCGCCGCCCTCGATGCCTTGCAGCCCGATTTGCAAATCGTGGTGGCATTCAGAATGCTGCCCGAAGTTGTGTGGAACCGCCCGCGCCTCGGTACGTTCAACCTCCACGCCGCCCTTCTGCCGCAGTATCGCGGCGCCGCGCCCATCAACTGGGCGGTGATCAACGGCGACACGGAAACAGGCGTTACGACATTTTTTCTCGACCACGACATCGACACCGGCCGCGTTATCCGCCGCGTGCCTGTCCCCATATCCGATACCGACACGGCCGGAGATGTGCACGACCGCCTTATGGAAATCGGAGCGGACGTGGTGGCAGAAACCGTGGACATGATATTGGCGGGCAACGTTCAAGCAATTCCGCAAGAGGAGATGATGACTGACGAACCCCTGCGCCCCGCCCCGAAGATATTTAAAGAAACCTGCCGCCTCGACACTGCCCTCGGCGTGAAGCGTGCCTACGACTTCGTGCGCGGCCTCTCGCCATATCCTGCCGCCTGGCTCGAAGCGAGCATCGGCGGCAAGCCGTTGGCGATAAAACTATTCCGCACCGAAAAAGAATTTGCCGCCCATGCCTATGCGCCCGGCACTCTTGTGACCGACGGGCATAAGGTGCTGAAACTCGCCCTCTCCGATGGTTTCCTTATTATCCGCGACTTGCAGCCTGCAGGCAAGAAGCGTATGCCCGCCGAAAACTGGCTCAACGGTTTGCACCTTGCGGAAAGTCAGGAAAAGGACGCGCAAGGGTTGTTTACGTTGGGGTGAAAATTTTAATCTCGCAGTTTACGCCATCGTGGCGGGCATCAATTATAAAAATCGTACTTTTATCTACCAATTAATATATAGGGAATCTTAGAAGAAAACATGACCTACAAACAAGAAACCATAAAGCCCTACAACGACAACGAGGCTAAGGGCAAGCAGGTGGAGCAGATGTTCGACAACATTGCGCCGTCTTATGATTTGCTCAATCATACGCTTTCGTTTGGCATTGACCGTCGCTGGCGGCGCACGGCTATCGAAAGCCTGATGCCTTATGCGCCGAAGCGCGTGCTGGACGTGGCGACGGGTACCGGCGACTTCGCTCTGCTCGCCGCGCAGATGCTGCAGCCTGAAAGCCTTGTGGGCATCGACCTCTCCGACGGCATGCTGCAAGTGGCGCGCGAAAAGTTGAGGACGCTGGGCGAGGCTTTGCCCATCACGTTTGCAAAGGAAGACTGCCTGCGTTTGAGTTTTCCCGACAATAGTTTCGATGCCGTCACGGTGGCTTACGGCATTCGTAATTTTGAAGACCTCGACAAGGGTCTCGGCGAAATGCTCCGCGTGCTGCGGCCCGGCGGCCGCTTGGTGATTATCGAACTTACCGCTCCCGCACGCTTCCCGATGAAGCAAGGGTTTTGGCTTTACTCCCACGTACTGATGCCAATGGTAGGCAGGATTATTTCGCACGACAAAAAAGCATACTCTTATCTTCCCGCCACTATGGAAGCCTTTCCCCAGGGCGAGGTGATGGCAGAGACCTTACGCCGCGTGGGTTACCGCGATGTACACTTCCGCCGCTTCACGTTTGGATTGAGCACGCTCTACACGGCATGTAAATAATAGAAGGAAAGATGCAGAAATACGGACTCATCGGCCGCCCCCTCGGGCATAGTTTCTCCGCTGCCTTTTTCAAGGAAAAGTTTGAGCGCGAAGGCATTGATGCCGTTTATGATAATTATGAGTTAGACAGCATCGGCGCGTTGCCGCAACTGCTGCGCGAGGAGCCGGAGTTGCGTGGCTTGAACGTCACGATACCATATAAAGAGGAGGTCATTGCGTTGCTCGATGAATTATCGCCTAAGGCGCAGGCGATAGGTGCGGTAAATGTGGTGCGCGTGCATCGCCGCACCGACGGAACGCCTTGGCTTAAAGGCTATAACTCGGATATCATCGGCTTCACGCAGTCCATTCGCCCATTGCTGCGGGCAGGGCTTCACACCGATGCTTTGGTGCTGGGCACGGGCGGCGCATCGAAAGCCGTGCTTGCCGGACTGCGCAGTCTGAATTTGCGCCCCGTTTCGGTGAGCCGCACGAAGCGTCCCGGGTGCTATACGTACGAAGAACTTACGCCCGAGTTGCTGCGCCGCTTCACGGTCATCGTGAATTGCACGCCCTTAGGAATGCATCCCGATGTTAGCACTTGCCCGCCAATATCTTACGCATCGCTCACACCCGAACACTTATTGTACGACCTTGTATATAATCCCCTCGAAACGGAGTTTTTGCGGCAGGGTAGGGCACAGGGCGCAGCGGTGAAGAACGGGCTCGAAATGCTCCATTTGCAGGCATTAGCATCTTGGGAGTTCTGGAACGAAGATTGAGAAACGCCTTCGGCAAATCTTTTCCCTATTAATATTGCTGCGATAAGCGTTGAGTGGCCGTGCGTTATGTGTTGAAATGTAAATTTGAGTTTCCAAAACGCGCTGTTGCGCGTTATTTTTTATAGACAAAACGCGCCTCTCATATATGTAAAGGGCTTTATTCCAATTTTTTTAATTATCTTTGCACGCGAATTTCAAAGCATAAGAATGGAAACAGCTTCTTTGACGCCCGACTTTATTTTTGAAACCAGTTGGGAAGTATGCAATAAAGTGGGAGGCATTTATACTGTTCTCTCCTCCCGTGCCAAGACGCTTGGCGAACAATTCCACGACAATCTTATATTTATTGGCCCCGACGTGGCCCCTGAAAAGGCTAACCCGCTTTTTGCAGAGGATGCCAAACTCCTGTCTAAGTGGCGCAAGGCCGCTGAGAAGGAAGGCGTGGCCTGTCGCATCGGCCGCTGGCTCGTGCCTGGCAATCCCGTTGCCGTGCTCGTGGACTTCCACCCCTATTTTGAGAAGAAAAATGAGATTTACGCCGAGGCTTGGGAAGCATTCGGCGTTGACTCTATGAATGCCTATGGCGACTACGACGAGGCTTCGATGTTCTCTTACGCCGCCGGGCTGTTTGCAGAAGCGGTTGTGAAACACTGCCTTAAGAAGACCGACTGCGTGATTTACCAGGCACACGAATGGATGTCGGGCTTGGGCATGCTTTTCCTAAAGAAGCATTGTCCCGAAGTGGCGACCATTTTCACTACCCACGCCACGAGCATCGGCCGTTCCATAGCAGGCAATAACAAGGAACTATACGAATGGTTCTCCGGCTATAACGGCGACCAAATGGCCCGCGAGTTGAACATGGAGGCCAAGCACAGCATTGAAAAGTGCAGCGCGCACGGCGCGGATTGCTTCACCACCGTGAGCACTTTCACCGACCGCGAGTGCAAGCAACTGCTCGACAAGCCTGCCGACGTGGTGCTGCCGAATGGTTTTGAGAATGACTTTGTGCCCGTTGGCGCAGCCTTTACAAAGACCCGCCGTCTCGCGCGCACGCGTATTATTAATATTGTGTCCGCCCTTACCGGCGAGCCGCTCGCAGAAGACACCTTGATTGTATCGACAAGCGGGCGCAACGACTACCGTTGCAAAGGCTTCGACGTATATCTCGAAGCGTTGGTGCGCCTTGAAAGAAACTTGCAAGCGGCTGACTACAAAGGCAATGTTATCGCCTTGATGGAAGTACCGTGCTGGCTCTTCGGTCCGCGCAAGGACTTGCAGGAACGCCTTACCTCTAAGGAACAGGCAACAGAACCGCTCAATCTGCCCATCATCACGCACGACCTTTACAACCTCAACGAGGACCGCATACTTTGCACGATGAAGTCGCTCGGACTGACAAACGAAAAGGGCAGCAAGGTGAAGGCTGTGCTTGTGCCGTGCTACCTCGAAGGCAACGACGGCATCTTCAACCTGCCTTACTACGACCTGCTTTCGGCCAACGACCTCGCCGTCTATCCTTCCTACTACGAGCCTTGGGGTTACACGCCGCTCGAAGCCTGCGCCTTCAAGACACCCTGCGTCACGACCGATCTTTCGGGTTTCGGTCAGTGGGTAAATCAAGTGCTCGGCCGTGAAGGCACGCTCTCCGACGGCGTGGCCGTGCTGCACCGCACGGATAATAATTATTTCGACGTTGCCGACGGCGTTGCAGCCGCCATCGCAACCGTGCTCAATGCCGACAAGAAGCAGCGCGATGCCATGCGCCGCAAGGCTGCCGCCCTTGCCGACAAGGCTCAGTGGAAGCATTTTATAAAGCATTACTACGAAGCCTACGCTTTTGCCTTGAAAAAAGCAACTCTCTAATAGAAATCATTTTATAATTAAAACTCCGATTTAATCGGACCAAATCAATCAAAATAATGAACGTAAAAGTAAGTAACGCGAACCAGCCCACGTGGAAAATCGTGACTGTAAAAAGCCACTTGCCCGAAGCTCTGAAAAAACTGGACGAGATGGCGCACAACTTGTGGTGGTCTTGGAGTGCAGACGCCCGCACCCTGTTCCGCTCTCTTGACGAGGAACTTTGGAAGAAGGTGGACAAAAACCCCATCGAACTGCTCCGCCGCATCGACTACGACCGTCTCAAAGAACTTTCTAAGGACAAGGAACTCCTCGCCCGCATGGACAAGGTGTACGCAGACTTTCATGCTTACATGACTGAAAAGCCTAATGCCAAGCGTGCCTCTGTGGCTTATTTCTGCATGGAATATGGTTTGAACCACGTGCTTAAAATTTATTCGGGCGGCCTTGGCATTCTTGCCGGCGACTATTTGAAGGAAGCCTCCGATAGCAATGTGGACATGGTAGCCGTAGGTTTCCTCTACCGCTATGGTTATTTCACTCAGTCGCTCTCTATGGACGGTCAGCAGATTGCCAACTACGAGGCTCAGAACTTCGACCGCCTGCCCATTGAGCGCGTGCTCGACAAGGACGGCAACCAGGTGATTGTCGACGTGCCTTATCCCAACTTCATGGTTCACGCTGCCCTTTGGCGTGCCAACGTAGGCCGCGTGCCCCTCTACCTGCTCGACACCGACAATGAACTGAACTCTGAATACGATCGCCGAATTACGCACGCCCTCTACGGCGGCGACTGGGAAAACCGCATCAAGCAGGAGTACCTCCTCGGTATCGGCGGTATGCTCGCCTTGCAGAAGCTCGGCATTAAGAAAGACGTTTACCACTGCAACGAGGGCCACGCCGCCCTTTGCAACGTGCAGCGTCTCGTAGACTTCGTGCAGAGTGGCCTCACGTTCAACGAAGCCCTTGAACTCGTGCGTGCCTCTTCGCTCTACACCGTACACACGCCCGTGCCTGCCGGTCACGACTATTTCGATGAAGGTCTCTTCCACAAATATCTTGGCTCTGTGCCCGAAAAACTCGGCATCTCTTGGGATGACTTCATGGGCCTCGGCCGCACGAACCCCGAGGACAAGGGCGAGAAGTTCTGCATGTCTACCTTCCTCTGCAAGACCTGCCAGGAAGTCAACGGTGTAAGCTGGCTGCACGGCCGCGTGAGCCAGCAGATGTTCAAGGGCATTTGGCCGGGCTACCTGCCTCCCGAAGGCCGCAAGAACCACGCTATCCGCACCCATGACGAATGGTTTAAGGAATACAATCCCCACGAAGAGGAAAGCCACGTGGGCTACGTTACCAACGGCGTACACTTCCCCACATGGTGTGCCCGCGAATGGCAAGCCGTTTACAATAAATACTTCGATAAGAGCTTCCTCAAAGACCAAAGTAACGAGAAGATTTGGGAAAAGATCTACGAAGTGCCTGATCAGGTGGTATGGGAAACGCGCGTTAAGCTTAAGAACAAACTCATCGAATACATTCGCGGCCGCTTCCGTGAAAATTGGCTCAAAAACCAAGGCGATCCCTCGCGCGTAGTAAGTCTGCTCGACAAGATTAACCCCAACGCGCTCCTCATCGGTTTCGCCCGCCGCTTCGCTACCTACAAGCGTGCGCACCTCCTCTTCTCCGATCTCGACCGCTTGGCCAAGATTGTGAACAACCCCGACTACCCCGTGCAGTTCCTCTTCGCAGGTAAGGCGCACCCCGCCGACGGCGCAGGCCAGGGCTTGATCAAGAAGATTTACGAGATTTCCCAGCGTCCCGAGTTCATCGGTAAAATCCTCTTCCTCGACAACTACGACATGCAGCTTGCACGCCGCCTCGTTTCGGGCGTAGATATTTGGATGAACACGCCGACCCGTCCCCTCGAAGCCTCTGGTACGTCGGGCGAGAAAGCACTCATGAACGGCGTTGTAAACCTCTCAGTGCTCGATGGCTGGTGGTACGAAGGTTACCGTGAGGGTGCAGGTTGGGCTTTGACCGACCGCCGCACTTACGAGAACCAAGACTATCAGGACAAACTCGATGCTTCTACCATCTACTCTATGCTCGAGCAGGAAATCATTCCTCTTTACTACGCACGCAACCGCAGCGGCTACAGCGACGCTTGGGTACGCACGGTGAAGAACTCCATCGCACAGATTGCTCCGCAGTACACCATGAAGCGTCAACTCGACGACTACTACGATCGCTTCTACAACAAGGAAGCCGCCCGCTTCAAACTCCTCTCGGCCGACAACAACCGCCTCGCCAAAGAGATTGCAAGCTGGAAGGAAAGCGTGGCAGAGCGTTGGGACAGCATCAACGTCGTTAGCAGCGAGCGCAGCGAGAACCTGCAGACCTCTTCGCTTGTGAGCGGCAAGGAGTTCAGTGTGACGCACGTAGTGGACGAGCAGGGTCTCGACGATGCCATCGGCATTGACCTCGTTGTACTCGCCACGGGCATCGACGGCAAGGACACGATCCACGAGGTATTCCCCATGGATGTGGTGAAACACGAAGGCAACCTCTACACGTTCCACCTTACCACGAGCATCGACCTCGCCGGAAGCTACAAAGTGGCTTACCGCATGTACCCGAAGAACAAGAACTTGGTTTACCGTCAGGACTTCAACTACGTCCGTTGGTTTATTTAAGAGTAGGGATTTCATAATCCAAATATAATTGATGGTTGCAGGCACGGCGTCGCTACGCTGTGCCTGCTTTTTCGTATTATCCTATAAAGACACACCGATTATCTCCGAGCAATTTTTTATTTGCTCGGAGATATTTTTTGCTGTCAGCAAGATATTTTTTACTATCCTATAAAACAAAGTTTGTTACAAAGTTTGTAACATGTATTACAAAGTTTGTAACATGTGTTAGCAACTTTGTAACGGCCGTTACAAAGTTTGTAATAAAATATATCAGGCAGACACTGAAAAATATCTCCGTGATAATAAAAAAAGTCTGCGCAGACAGGAAAAAATGTCTGCGCAGACAGCAATGGTTTTCTTAAGTGATAGATAATCCTACTTACCAGATAGTTCAAACGGGACGCGGAAGGAAATGCCGAGGCGCATAAGTTCGTCGAGATTTGGATAGAGGCGCTGCGTGAAGTCCGCCCAATCGCGGTGCTCCATCTGCGTCCAGCCCGCCTCTGCCAGGGCCAGGGCGCGGGGATAAGCCATGTAGGTCACGCGGTTTATGTCGGGCATCGCCTCTGCCCAAAGCGTGCCCATCACGCCCCAAACGTGCGCCTGCTCTTCTGCCGTGCGGCCGTAGCCGGGGTCGAAGCGATAGGCCTGTTCAAGCGTGGTGATGGGCATTCCCCAGTTGTTGTATTCCGGCAGGTCGTGGTGCATTTGCGGGTAGTCGAGATAAGCGTGCTCGCCGGGCGCCATAATCAATTTATGTCCGCTTTGCGCCGTGAGCGAAAGGCAGGTGGGCGTTAGACCTCCGCGCCAACTAACGAGCGTAATGTCCTGCGGATAAGGGAAAAGGTAGTCGTCGGCGGGCGGGTAGATGTTATTCAGTTCGCACCACATAATCGGTTTTTTGCCCGTGGCACGCACGGAGGAGAGTATGCGCTCGAAGAAGGGAATCATCAGTTGCGAAGACCGCTTATATCCTTTCTGCTCCATCATGGCACGGCAGCGCGGACACTTCTCCCAGTTGGCGAGCACGGCTGCCTCGTCGCCGCCGAGATGGATATACTGGGACGGAAACAGCGCGGCAACTTCGCGGAGGATTTGATTGTAGACCGTATAGACCGTGTCGTTGGCAGCGCAGAGCATGCGGTTTACCGTCTCGCCCACCTTAATCGGTGCGTTTTGCAAGTGCGTGCATCCCAGTTCGGGATATACAGAGAGGAAGGCGGCGGTATGGCCGGGGATGTCAAGTTCCGGTATCACGTCGATATAATGTTCGGCGGCGTATGCTACAATCTTGCGGATATCGGCGGCTGAATACGACTGCGGGCTCGCCAACTTCGGATAAGATTTCAACGCGATGCGCCAGCCTTGGTCGTCGGTTAGGTGCAACTGCAAAGCATTATACTTATATTTTGCCATTACTTCAATAAACCGCTTTACATCATTGACAGGCAAAAAGTTACGTGCAGGGTCAATCATCAGTGCACGCAGGGCAAAGCGCGGTGCATCGTCGATTTTTACGGCAGGAATGCGGCCGCGTTCTGCTTCGTGCGGATCGGCGAGCAGTAGTTGGTTGAGCGTCATCACGCCGCGGAACACAGCGGCGGGCGTTGCGCCCGTAATGGTCAGTCCCTTCTTAGAAACTTCTACGCGATAGTGTTCGGCGCCATGGAGGGCGGTGTCGATTGTGAGCGTGATGCAGCCCTTCGCGCCTTTCGGGCGCAGGGCGATGTCCATGCCCGTGCGCTCTTTAAGCACGCGGCGCAGCGCATCGGCGGCAGGGCGCAGCAGCGCGGTGTCGGCAGTAATAAACGTGTGTTTTTGGGAAATAACAAAAGGTGCTGCGGCATCCTGCACAAAACTGTTAGGCATTGGGATGAACGGCGGCACCTTTGAGGCGGCACGCATCGGAGCGGCTGCTAACGTGAGTAGCAAGCCGGCGATGAGCCGCCGGGAGAAACGGCGGAGAGTCATGTTCTTAGTATTAGATTAAAGCAGATTAGTCGAGGCTGTTATTGTTTGCGCCGTCGGGAAACACGATTTTCGGCTCAAAAGTTGCGGCCTCTTCGGGCGTCATGGCGGCGTAGGCCATGATAATCACCTCGTCGCCGGGCTGAAACTTGCGGGCAGCCGCGCCATTGAGGCAGATGCAGCCCGTGCGGCGCGGGCCGCGAATGACGTAAGTCTCGATGCGCTCGCCGTTGTTGTTGTTCACCACGTGGACATGCTCACCCGCCACCAGTCCGGCGGCGTCCATCAGGTCTTCGTCGATGGTGATGCTGCCCATATAGTGGAGATTGGCTTCCGTGACGCGGGCGCAATGTATTTTAGACTTTAAGATGCTAAGTAACATATAAATCTTCGTTTATTAGTAGACGAGTTCACAAGTAAACGAGTAGACGAGACAGATTTGTCTTGCAAACTATATTTTATATGGTAACTTGTCTTGTTTACTTGTTTACTTCGTGATTTTCGGCTGCGCTCGGCAGAGCTCGAACAAGTTCGGCTCTGCGCTCGCTTGCACGAAAATCTCCTTGTTTACTAAAAAATAGTTGGGTTACTTTTTGAAACAAATATTGTCGATTAGGCGGATAGGCTTCGCGCCGCAGTAGACCGTGATGCAGCCCACGATATAGGGCGCGTCGTCCCAAGAACGGACGCTTTGCAGCGTCGTACCGTCCACGATTTCAAAGTATTCCACCTCAAGCCCTTCTATGGCATTGAGCGTGGAGACTACGTAGTCGTGCGTCTCTGCCACGGTGTGCGTCTTGGCGAAGTCCTGCGCTGCGAAGAGCGTTTTGGAGATATTCACCGCCGTGACCTTTTCTTCCGGCGAGAGCAGCGTGTTGCGCGAGGAAAGCGCGAGGCCGCTCGGTTCGCGCACGATGGGGCAGGAAACGATTTCCAGGGAAAGGCGCAGGCTGCGCACCATGGCGCGAATGACGGCGATTTGCTGAAAATCTTTCTCGCCGAAGTAGGCGCGGTCGGGGTTGACGATGTCGAAAAGCTTGCTCACGATTTGGCACACCCCGTTGAAGTGGCCCGGGCGGCGCGGTCCTTCCATTACGGTGTCGATAGGCGGGAACGAGAATACACGGGTGTCGGGCTCGGGATATATATCTTCGGGCGTGGGGGCAAACACGTAGTCCGCGCCGAGTTCGTCGAGCAGGCGGCAGTCTGCCTCGAGCGTGCGCGGATAGTTTTTAAGGTCTGTGGGGTCGTTGAATTGAGTGGGATTTACAAAGACGCTGACAACGGTTACATCGTTTTCCTTAACCGAGCGTCTTACGAGCGAGGCGTGTCCCTCGTGTAGCGCGCCCATGGTAGGCACAAGGCCCACTTTGAGATTGGCGCCGGCACGCAGTGCTGCCATTGCCGCACGCATGTCGCTTTGAGTAGTAAGAATATTCATCATAAATAAATCCTTAGTAAAGGAGTTGGCAAACAGGCAAGGAAATTTTCGTGCAAGCGAGTGCAATAAGTTTACTTAAATTGCCGAGCGCAGCCGAAAATCTCAAAGAAACAAAACTATATTGTGTTGCCGATGCCGGCCTGTCTCGTCTACTCGTTTACTCGTAAACTTGTTTACTTACACATTATATATATAATATGTATCGCCTTAACGGTTTCGGGGTGCAAAATAACAGATAATTTGCCACATATCACGTATGAAAAACGCAGAAAAACCGATTTTTTAACAAAATGCACGGCTTAACGGAGAATTACGGCGGGCATCAAACGAAAAAAAATCGTAACTTTGCAAGCGGAAACATAGGCAAAGCGCAATTTTTCCTATAATATAGTCAACGTGGCACAAGCTAAACTCAATTTAACCGAGTAGGCGCTTTGCTATAATCAAAACCGTAATAATGTCCAAGAAAGTATTATTCATCACTCAGGAGATGAAGCCCTACGTTCCCGAAAGCCCTATGGCCGCGACGGGACGCGAGTTGCCGCCTGCCGTACAAGATGCCGGCGCGGAAATAAGAACGTTTATGCCCCGTTGGGGAATAATCAACGAACGCCGCAACCAGTTGCACGAGGTGATACGTCTCTCGGGAATGAATATCGTGATCGACGACACGGATCACCCTCTAATCATTAAGGTCGCCTCTTTGCCGGCGGCCCGAATGCAGGTGTATTTCATCGACAACGATGACTATTTCCACAAACGCAAGATGATGCGCGACGATGCCGGGCATGAGTATGAGGACAACGTGGAGCGTGCCGTGTTCTATGCACGCGGCGTGCTCGAAACCCTCAAAAAGTTGCGCTGGACGCCCGATGTCATCTACTGCCAAGGCTGGATGACGTCCATTGTGCCCTTCTTCGTGAAAACGGCCTATGCCGAAGACCCCGCTTTCATGGGGACGAAGGTGGTTTACAGCCCTTACGCCGAAACGCCCTCCCTGCCCGAGATGCAGCGGCTCGTAAGCCTTATCTCCTTCAAGGCGGCCAACGAAGACGCGCTTAAAGAGCGTGGCCTCGACACCGCAGGCAGCTGCACGCTCGACGAGATTGCCGTGCGCTTCAGCGATGCCGTGATTGAGGGCGAGGCAGGCGCACAACCCGAAGCCGTAGAACTGGCACGCAGCCAGGGCAAGCCCGTGCTGCTGAAAGCGGAAATGGAAGAAAAGCCGGGCATAGTGTGCCGCGACTTCTTCACCGCCGTTTCCGATGCCCCCGCCGCAGAGGCATAATCCCCCATTCCCTTAAATCCTACCCGGCTATACATATATATAATATTGTATGAACAAGCATCTGTTGCTTTCCCTCTTTGCGCTCCTGCTCTCTTCGCTCACCGCCTGCACAGACGATACGGGCACTTTGGGCGGAGACATTATGCCCGAAACGGACTTCGTGACCCCTTATTCTGAGGTGTTCCCCGTTACCTCGAGGGCTTTGGCTGTCGACTCCGTGCTCGCCAACACCAGCACCTGCTACCTCGGCAGCATCATCGACCCCGAGACACGCGCAAAGACGACTTGCGACTTTCTCGCGCAGTTCAATATCTTTGAAAACTTCGCACTGCCCGACCGTTCGCTGATGAATAAAGACAAGGACGGGAATATCATTGCCGATTCTTGCGATATTCGCATCTATTTTGATTCTTATTACGGCGATTCCCTCACTACGATGAAACTTTCTGTGCAGGAACTCGACACGGCAAAGGTGATGAAGGAAAATGTGAACTACTACACAAACCTCGACCCGCAGGATTTCGTGAGTACCACGTCGAACGTGAAAAAGGATATTACTTATACAGTGAAGGACCTCGCACGCTCGGAATCCGCCAATAGCGGAACGACTTACTACCGCAGCATCGTGGTGAAACTGCCCGCCTCTTACGGTGCATGGATTCTGGAAAAATATTACCAGCATCCCGAATACTTCAAAAATTCCTACCAGTTCATACATCATGTCTGCCCGGGATTTTATTTCAAGACCGCCGGCGGCATCGGTTCGATGCTCCAAACGAGCCTGATGGCCCTGAATGTATATTTCCGCTACACATCTACGGAAGACGGTACGCCGAAGCTCGTGGACGGCATGCAGCGTATGGGCGCGACGGAAGAAGTGTTGCAAAACACGACCGTAAGTAACAAAATCCCCGCCGCTTTGACCGACCCCGCCAATGAGTACACCTTTTTGAAATCCCCTGCGGGAATTTTCACGGAAATCACGCTCCCCATCGACAACATCATTGCCGGAGAGCATTACACGGAAGAAATCAGCGGCGCATCCATTTCCTTCCGCAAGTTCAATAAGGAAAATCCCACGCCCTACGATCTGCCCGCACCTTCGTCCGTGGTACTGCTGCGGAAAAAGGAGATGTTCACATTTTTCGAGCAGGGAAAACTTCCCGACGGCGCAAACTCATTCTTTGCCTCGTATAGTTCTTCCTCCAACGCCTATCAGTTCACCAATATCTCCCTGCTCATCAAAACCCTCAAGCAGGAGCGCGATGCCGGAGCAGGCGTAGAAGTTTCTGACACAGAGGAACAGCGCAAAGCAAAATATGCTGCGTGGGAGGCAAAAGAAGAAAACAAAGACTGGAATAAGCTCGTGCTTATCCCTGTCAAGCCCGAATACAGCAGCATAGCCAGTTCAACGGGCACTTCTACCAACGTGTTGCAGCGCGTGCGCAACGAACTCGGCCTCTCGTCCGCGAAAATTGAAGGCGGGCCGGGCGGCAATCTGAAATTAAACGTAGTCTATACGAAATCAAACAGATAAATTAACGGGATGACCCGACCAACCCGGTCGGGTCATCTTGTATCTATAAACCTTACGCTATGGAAGACTTTGTACATCTGCACGTACACACCCAATATTCTATCCTCGACGGGCAGGCCTCCATTCCCGCACTCGTAGACAAGGCCATCGGCAACAAGATGCGCGGCATGGCCGTGACCGACCACGGCAACATGATGGGCATCAAGGAGTTTTACAATTATGCTCAGAAGGTAATTGGGAAAGCCAAGGGTGCGCTCGCTGCCGCAAAGGCAGAACTCGAGGCGCTCCATGCGCCCGATTGCGCCCTCTCGCCCGAAGAACGCGCAGCCAAGGAGGAGGAACTCAACAAGACGATTGAAAAGCAGCAGCGCATTGCCGATTTCAAGCCGATATTCGGTTGCGAAGCCTACGTGGCGCGGCGCGGCGACAAGACTCTGCGCGAAGGCAAGCAGGACCAAAGCGGCTGGCACCTCATTCTCCTTGCAAAAAACGAGAAGGGCTATCATAATCTCGTCAAAATCGTGTCGCGCTCGTGGGTAGACGGCTTTTACATGCGCCCCCGTACCGACCACAAAGACCTCGAAACCTACTCCGAAGGCATTATCTGCTGCTCGGCCTGCCTCGGCGGCGAGATACCGCAGAAAATCCTTAAAGGAAGAATTGAGGAAGCCGAGCAGGCCGTGCAATGGTTCAAGCGCGTGTTCGGGGACGACTATTACCTGGAGCTGCAACGCCACAAAGTGACCGATCCTTCCATCAACGCCAACCGCGAAACCTATCCCCTGCAAGAGCAAGTCAATAAAGAATTGCTCGTCCTCGCTGCGAAATACGGCGTGAAAACGATTTGTTCCAACGACTGCCATTTTGTGAACGAAGAAAACGCCGAGGCGCACGACCGTCTTATATGCCTCTCGACAGGCAAAGACCTCAACGACCCCACGCGCATGCTTTACACAAAGCAGGAGTGGTTTAAGACGCGCGAAGAGATGAACGCCGTTTTCGCCGACCTGCCTGAATCGCTGCGCAACACGTGCGAAATTTGCGACAAGATAGAAACCTATTCCATCGATCACGCGCCTATTATGCCCAACTTCGCCATTCCCGAAGACTTCGGCACGGAAGAGCAATACCGCCAACGGCTCACGGAGGAACAGCTCTACGATGAATTTACGCAGGACGAGAACGGCAACGTCGTGATGTCGCGCGAAGAGGGGCTTTCAAAGATTAAGAAACTCGGCGGCTTCGACAAACTCTATCGCATCAAGCTCGAAGCCGACTATCTCGCCAAGCTCGCCTACGAAGGCGCTAAGAAACGCTACGGCGACCCGTTAGATGAGGAAACCTCCGAGCGCATCAAGTTTGAACTGCATATTATGAAGACAATGGGTTTCCCGGGCTACTTCCTCATTGTACAGGACTTCATTCGCGCCGCCCGCGAGGAACTCGACGTGAGCGTCGGTCCCGGCCGTGGCTCCGCCGCAGGCAGTTGCGTGGCCTACTGTCTCGGCATCACGCAAATCGATCCCATTAAATATGACCTCCTGTTTGAGCGTTTCCTCAATCCCGACCGTATCTCCTTGCCCGATATTGACGTGGACTTCGACGATGATGGCCGCGGCCGCGTGCTGAACTGGGTGACAAAGAAATACGGCGAGGACAACGTGGCACATATCATCACTTACGGCACAATGGCCACGAAACTTGCCTTAAAGGACGTGGCGCGCGTGCAAAAGCTCCCCCTCGACGTTTCCAACCGCCTTTGCAAACTTATCCCCGACAAATTGCCCGAAGGCCCCGACGGAAAAGCACCTAAGCTCAATCTAAAAAACGCCATTGCCGCCATTCCCGAGCTGCGCGAGGCAGAATGTTCGCCCGATCCCGTGATGCGCGATACCCTCCGCTATGCAAAAATGCTCGAGGGTAACGTGCGCAATACCGGCGTCCACGCTTGCGGCTTCATTATCTGCCGCGACAACATTTCGGATTGGGTGCCCGTGTCAACGGCCGAGGACAAAGACACCGGCGAAAAGGTGCAATGCACGCAATACGAGGGTAAAGTTATCGAGGAAACGGGCCTAATTAAGATGGACTTCCTCGGACTGAAAACGCTCTCCATTATCAAGGAAGCCCTCGAGAACATCAGGGAAAGTCTCGGCATCGAACTCGACATCGACCGCATACCTATTGACGACCCCGCTACTTACCAGCTCTTCTGCGACGGACGCACCATCGGCACCTTCCAGTTTGAGTCGGCTGGCATGCAGAAGTATCTGCGCGAGCTGCAACCCTCTACCTTCGAAGACCTCATTGCGATGAACGCCCTTTATCGCCCGGGGCCAATGGCCTATATCCCGCAGTTCATTGCCCGCAAGCACGGCGACGAACCCATTGTCTACGACCTCCCGTGCATGGAGAAATACCTTAAAGACACCTACGGCATCACGGTTTACCAGGAGCAGGTGATGTTGCTCTCGCGCCTCATTGCAAACTTCACGCGCGGCGAGAGCGATGCCCTGCGTAAGGCGATGGGTAAAAAGCTTATTGAGAAGCTGAACCACATGTACCCCAAATTTATCTCGGGCGGAAAGGCCAACGGGCACGACGAAAAGGTGCTTGAAAAGATTTGGGACGACTGGCGCGCCTTTGCCTCCTATGCTTTCAACAAGAGCCACGCCACTTGCTACTCGTGGGTGGCCTATCAGACGGCGTACCTCAAAGCCAACTACCCCGCGCAATACATGGCGGGCAACATGAGCCGAAACCTCTCCAACATCAACGAAATCATGAAACTCATGGACGAGAGCAAGTCTATGGGCATTCGCACGCTCGGCCCGGATATCAACGAGAGCCACGCCAAGTTCAGCGTCAATCACGAAGGAAATATACGCTTCGGCCTTGCTGCCGTGAAGGGTGTGGGCGAATCGGCGGTAGAGTGTATTATTAAAGAAAGAAATGAAAACGGCCCTTACAAGTCGGTCTTCGACCTCGTGGAGCGCGTGAACCTTAGCGCGTGCAACCGCAAGTGCCTCGAAAATCTCGCCCTCGCCGGCGCATTCGATAGTTTCGAGACTATGAAGCGCGAGCAGTTCTTCGCCAAAAATTCGCGCGGCGAAGTGTTCATGGACACGCTCCTGCGCTATGGTGTGCGCTATCAGCAGGATTTGTTGACCAGTCAAAACTCCCTTTTTGGCGCAACAGATATGGCGGAGGCCACGAAGCCTGAAATCCCCGAGGAATATGAGCAGTGGAGTGCGCTGGAACGCCTTAACCGCGAGCGCGAACTCATCAGCGTGTATATATCCGGGCATCCGCTCGATGATTACAGCATCATTCTTACCGACGTTTGCAGCAACCATGCCCCCGACCTCGCCGACATTTCCCCCTATAAAGACAAGGACATCACCGTGGGCGGCATCGTCACCTCCGTACGTACGGGGCAGACCAAAACGGGAAAGCCTTACGGCATCGTGAAACTGGAAGACTATGACGGAGCAGGCGAAATCGCTCTCTTCGGAGACGACTGGGCACGCCATAGCGGATATTTCACCATCGGCAACTCGCTTTTCATCACCGCCCACGTTGAGGAACGCCACTGGAAGCCTGGCAACTACGACCTGCGTATCACGAAAATTGAATTCCTTTCTGATGTGAAGGAAAACAAGATACAGCGCATCACCTTCACGCTTAATCTCGACGAACTCGATGACATTGCGGCGCAAGACCTGTCCACGCATCTGCAAAAAGCGGGCAAAACGGAACTGTACTTCAACGTGCGCGAGCCGAAACGCAGTTTCAACGTCACGCTCCGCTCGCAAACGCCCGGTATCGCCGTGACCAAAGAACTTGTGGACTTTGTAAAAGAAACGCCCGGCATTTCCTACAAATTGAACTGAAACATATAAACTTGTTTCCTCGTCTACTTGTCAACTTGTTTACTTAAACTTTATATATGTCCCCTTCACTATTTCCCTGTCTCACCATAGCCGGCCTCGACCCTTCGGGCGGCGCGGGCATTATTGCCGACCTCAAGACCTTTGCTGCCTTAGGCTGCTACGGACAGGCGGCCGTGACGGCCGTGACCGTGCAGAGTTCGCTCGGTGTGAGCGAGAGCGTGGCGATGGACGGCGGCTTGGTGTATCGCCAGGCGGCTGCCGTGATGGACGACTTTATGCCTGTGGCGATCAAGACGGGGATGCTCGGTAATGCCGCTGTGGTGCAAGCCGTGACGAAGTTGCTGCGCGAATATAAGCCGGAGTATGTAGTGGTAGACCCCGTGATGCTTTCCACTTCCGGCATGCCGCTGCTCGATGCCGCCGCAGTACCTGTTTTGCAAAAGGAGTTGCTGCCGCTCTCCACGCTTGTCACACCCAACCTCCCCGAGGCAGAAACTCTGCTGCGCACGGCTGGTATGGACGTTACGGGATTTACCGAAACTTTTTCGGGGGATAATAAAGAGGAAAATGAGGAAGAGAAAAAAGAATGGCTGCATCGTCTCAACCAAGCCTGCGGCGGCGCGGCGGTGCTGCTGAAAGGCGGACACGCAGAGGGTGCGCCCACGGACTATCTCTATTATAATGGTTCTTTCCGCGCCTATCCCGGCAAGCGCATTGCATCGCGCAACACGCACGGCACGGGCTGCACCCTTTCTTCCGCCATTGCCGCCCACTTGGCTCGCGGCATGAATTTGCCCAATGCCGTTGCCGCCGCAAAGACCTACGTCAGCGCAGCCATCGAAAGCGGTGCCGCGCTATTTTCAGGCAAGGGGCACGGCAGTCTCAATCATTTCTTTGAGAAATAAGCCTTTCCTCATTCCAACATTTTCGGTATAAATTTCAGGAATTATTTCACAAACCGCTTGCCCGCCTTGTTAATATAAATGCCATGTTGCGGAACAGTCACGCGGCGGCCCTGCAAGTCGTATAATATATTGTATTCGTTATCTGCCTGACGGTCTTCTTTTGCAATCTCATTGATGCCCGATGGCACTTCTGCCAGGTTGAGCGTTACGGAAGCGGGGAAGATGCGCAGTGGGTCGCCGAAAGCGGCGAGACTCTCCGCCATATCCGAGAGGCGGCAGGTGAGCAGGCCGTCGAAATAGAGCGTGCCGTTCACGGTGATCTTCACAGGTTTCGTCATATCCACCAAACGCTCGTCGAAGAAGAGGCGTACCACGCCTTGCTGCATCTCCTGATAACTTTTCACGAAGCGCGTGGCGATGCCTTCCAGGGTCTCGATGGTGGAGTAGTACACGCGCTGCGAGGTGAGCGCAACGTTGTTGTCGTCGTCTATATTGAGTGTATAGAAAGAGCGGTTGAGGGAAGCGGGCGACAGGGGATCTTTTTCGAGAAGTATGTTATAATATCCGTTTCGCCGCTCGCCGTCCATATTGAAATTCTCCCACATCACCTTCTTCGGCGCGGCGTTGCGCTTATATCCGAGCAGCCAGGGCGTGGTCTTGTTGTAGGGAATCACGTGTGCGTAACCGTCGAGCAGTTGCACGTCGTGAACGAAATAACCAGGGTTGTCGGTTTCGAGTTTATCCAGTGCCTGGCGCGTGTATTCCGTGAGCGTGTTGCGGTAAAAGCCGCCATCGTTCGCACCCGTCTTGAGATTAAACGCGAGGTTGCAGCAGTTTTCCGCCGGCGCGTTTTTCAGTGGTTCGCCTCCTGCCATTGGGCCTGCGCCTGCAAGGTAATCGCCAAGGAAGGAAGCAAGACGCTGGCTGCCGTATGCCCCTTCGGAAATGCCGATAAAGTAGATGGCGGCGGGGTTGATATCACCCGACACGAACGCTTGGCGCAACAGTTTTTTCCAGGCCCAAAGTTTGGAACGCTGATACCAGCGATAATTTTCCTCATTCGGTATCTGCGGAATGAAATATGCCGAGGGCGCATCGTCGTTCTTCTGTGCCAGCAGCAGGCCGTTGCCCCATTCTGCGGCTTTTGCGCCCGAACCGTGCAGCGAAAGGAAGAGGGGGAAACCGTCGGTCGGCTTTTGTGTGATGTCCTTCGCGCCATAGTAGAACGGCATCACGGCATTGGCTTCCAAATCTGCTGGCAACTGCCACGAACCTGCCGTCACGGAGTAGAGGGATTGCAGGGCGGGGAGTTTTTCTTCTTCACAATTATTATTTGCGTCGACCCACGCCTGCCACACTTCCTTTGCGGCATCGGCACATTCGCTCTGGCTGAGTACGCGGTCGGCAGGCAGCGTTGCCTCGTTGCCTGCAAGCACATTGTGGAAATAACTTTGGAGTTCGATGCTTGCTTCGCCCTGTGCAGAAGCAGGCAGGGCGCACGGAAGGAATGCGGCGGCCGCCGCGAGGGAAGAGAGCGCGAGGCGGCGGAAAAGCATTGTCGTCATATCTTATATATATAATATTGTATGTAAGTGCAGATCGTAATGCCGCAAAATTAGCAAAAAAAATAAGGTTTCATATAAGAAAAGGGCAAAAAAGGCGGCGAAAGACTATTAGAAACCAGCAAAAAGGCGTAACTTTGCAGCCGCTACGAGATAGCACATTTATTCAAACCTATTAAAACCAAAAAAAACAAATGGCAACTAAAATCAGATTGCAGCGCCACGGTCGCAAGGATTATGCTTTCTATAGCATTGTAATCGCCGACGCTCGCGCACCACGTGATGGTAGATTTACTGAAAAATTGGGTACGTACAATCCCAACACTAACCCTGCCACAGTAGATTTGAATTTTGAACGCGCCCTTTATTGGGTAGAGTGCGGCGCACAGCCCACTGACACCGTTCGCAACATCCTTTCCCGCGAAGGCGTGATGCTGATGAAGCACCTCCGTGGCGGCGTTCGCAAGGGCGCTTTCGACGAGGCCGCAGCACAGGCTAAGTTCGAGGATTGGAAGAAGGCAAAGGACAACAAGGCTGTAAAGGCTGCCAACGAAGTTGCTGCCGCCAAGAAGGCCGCTGCTGCCGAGAAACTCGAAGCCGAAAAGAAGGTGAACGAGAAGATCGCCGAGAAAGTGGCTGAAAAGAAGGCTGCCGCCGCTGCCGCCAAGGCAGAAGCTGAAGCAGCTGCCGCTGCCGAAACAGCCGGTGCAGAAGCCGAAGCTCCCGCTGAGGCATAAGCCCGCGAAGCAAACTTTTGCAACAATCAAAAAAGGGCATGTCTTTGCGGGCATGCCTTTTTTAGACCCGAAAACTTGTATCTGTTTACTTGTCTACTCGTATACTCGTTTACTATTCATGGTACCAGTTCAATTTATCACGCATGCCACCTCCCGCTACTCCTACATTGAGGGCGCAAGGCTTGCCTTGCGCGGCGGTTGCCGCTGGGTACAGTTGCGCATGAAGGAAGCCGGCGATGCCGAGGCCGAAGTTGCTGCCCGCGAAGTACAGGCCCTGTGTAAGGAACAAGGCGCAACCTTTATTATAGATGACCGCGTGGAACTCGCTAAAAAGGTGCAGGCCGACGGCGTGCACCTCGGCAAACACGATATGCCCGTGGCCGAGGCGCGACAGTTGCTCGGCCAAGAATTTATCATAGGCGGCACTGCCAATACCCTCGAAGAAGTGCTGGCCTTGAAGCAAGCCGGTGCGGACTACGTGGGTGTCGGTCCGTTCAGATTTACCGAAACGAAACAGAACCTTGCGCCTATTCTCGGCCTTGAAGGTTATGCCGCCATCGTGAAAGGGTTGCAAGAAGCCCGGGTGCGCATTCCGCTTTGCGCCATCGGCGGCATTCGCCTCGCCGACGTGCCTGACTTGATTGATGCAGGCGTTAGCGGCATCGCCGTTAGCAGTGCGATACTCGGGGCAGACGATCCAGAAGAAATGATGCGCCGGTTTCTCGAAGCTGATAGATAAACAAATCTCTTTTTTAGTAGACGAGTGAACAAGTAAACGAGTAGACGATACAATACGCTTCTATTAATATTTTTACTTCAAGACATCTGTCTTGTTTACTTGTCTACTCGTTTACTCGTCTACTAAAATCTTATTAAATACAATAATATCATGCAAAACGACAACATCAGGATAACCTATCCCTCCAGCGAAAAAGTATATATGGAGGGCAAACTGTTCCCGAAACTGCGTGTGGCGATGCGCAAAGTGACACTTACGCCCACCGTCACGAAGGACAAGGACGGCAAGAAGCATTTCAAGGAGAACGCGCCCGTACTGATTTACGACACGAGCGGTCCTTATTCCGACAAGTCGCAGGACATCGACTTGCGTCGCGGTTTGCCTCGCCTGCGCGAGGAATGGATTTTGGAGCGCGGCGGGGTAGAGCGGCTCTCGGAGTTTTCTTCCGTTTACTGCCGCCAACGCATGGCCGACCATAGCCTTGACAGTTTGCGTTTCGCCCACAACCACTTGCCCCTGCGTGCCCTTCCCGGCAAGGCGGTGACGCAGATGGCACTGGCTAAGCAGGGCGTCATCACACCCGAAATGGAGTATGTGAGCATTCGCGAGAACATGGACTGCGCCGCCCTCGGCATCGAGACGCACATCACACCCGAATTTGTGCGCCAAGAGGTGGCAGAGGGGCGTGCCGTTATTCCCGCCAACATCAACCACCCCGAGGCAGAGCCGATGATTATCGGCCGCAACTTCCTCGTCAAGATTAACACCAACATCGGCAACTCCGCCACCACCTCGGGCATTGAAGAAGAGGTGGAAAAGGCGGTGTGGAGTTGCAAGTGGGGCGGCGACACGATTATGGACCTTTCCACGGGCGATAACATCCACGAAACGCGCGAATGGATAGTGCGCAACAGCCCCGTACCCGTGGGCACCGTGCCGATGTACCAGGCCATGGAAAAGGTGCACGGCAAGGCGGAGGACCTCTCTTGGGAAATTTATCGTGACACGCTCATCGAGCAGTGCGAGCAGGGCGTGGACTATTTCACCATCCACTGCGGCATTCGCTTGAAGAACGTGCATCTTGCGCAAAAGCGCCTCACGGGCATGGTGAGCCGTGGCGGCAGCATCATTTCGGAATGGTGTTTGAAGCACAACCGCGAGAGTTTCCTCTACGAGCATTTCGATGACATCTGTGACATCTGTGCGCAATACGACGTTGCCATTTCCCTCGGCGACGGCCTGCGTCCCGGTTCGATTTACGACGCGAACGACGAAGCACAGTTTGCCGAACTCGACACGATGGGCGAACTCGTGGAACGTGCCTGGGCAAAAGGTGTGCAGGCATTTATAGAAGGGCCCGGCCATGTGCCGATGCACAAAATACGCGAAAATATGGAGCGGCAAATTGAAAAGTGCCACAACGCGCCTTTCTACACGCTCGGCCCGCTTGTAACGGACATCGCGCCCGGCTACGACCACATCACGTCGGCCATCGGCGCAGCGCAAATCGGCTGGCTCGGCACAGCGATGCTCTGTTACGTAACCCCGAAGGAACACCTCGCCTTGCCCAACCGCGAAGATGTGCGCACCGGCGTGGTGACCTATAAACTCGCCGCCCATGCCGCCGACTTGGCGAAAGGACATCCCGGGGCGCAGGTGCGCGATAACGCGCTCTCGAAAGCCCGCTACGAGTTCCGCTGGAAAGACCAGTTCAACCTCAGTCTCGACCCCGACCTCGCTTTGCAGTATTATAAGGAGGCACACTACGAAAACGGCGAGTTCTGCACGATGTGCGGACCCAACTTCTGCGCCATGCGCATCTCGCGCCGCTTGGGTGAGTGCACGGAAGAATAAAGAAGACTGTCGCCACTCGCGCAGCCGAAAACATTCATAATATCTCGGAGAATAATTTTCCTTTCTCCGAGATATTTTTTATTTCCTGCCTGATAGTTTTCATTTGCTTATAAGACATTTTTTGTTAGAAAGTTTGTAACGCTTGTTACAAAGTTTGTAACACGTGTTAGAAAGTTTGTAATACATGTTACAAACTTTGTAATAAAAATTATCTGCGCAGATAGTAAAAAATATCACGGAGAAAGGAAAAATTTTCTCCGTGAAAGTGAAAAAAGAAAGGCAGGCCGTCGAGACGGTCTTCCAGGATATTTAGAATTTGCGGCGATTAGTTTGGGCGTCTATAATCTTCCTTTTTCAAAATAAGGTGATAGACGGTCTGGCGATTGTCGGCGCGGGCATAATGATACTCGAAATCGATGCCTTCGTCTTTCAAAAGTTTATAGTCTGTGCTGTTCGTCAATTCGTTGAGCAAGGCACGTCTAATCAGCACTTTGTCAGTGGTTTGAAGAAGCGTTGCAGTTGGCTCTGAAACCGTGTACCAAAGTGAATAGGTGCGGCGGGCGGGCGAGTAGGTAGTACTGTCGAGCACCGTGCCCGGCTCGCGCTCTTGCGGGCAATGCTTTGCGGTGAACTCACGCGCCTCGCGCTGCAAACGCTCATCGAAACGCTCCTGACAACCGGCGAGCGCGCACAAAAAGACTGCGGACAATAAAATAAAAGCCTTGTTCATTACGTTATATTTAAGTAAACGAGTTTATTAGAAAACAAGTAAACGAATTGTTTCTTACCGCAAAGTTAATCACAAAACGTTATTTCTATGGAAGAAAATCAGATAAATCCCGAATATGAGGCACGCGTGGGGCGTGCGGTCGCTTATTTCAAAGAGGGTTATAACTGCTCGCAAAGCGTAGTTGCGGCTTTTGCCGACCTCTTTGGCTACACACCCGAACAGGCATTCAGGATGGCCGCGTCGTTCGGCGGCGGCATCGGGCGTATGCGGCAGACCTGCGGCGCGGCGTGCGGCATGTTTCTGCTTGCAGGCTTGGACACGGGCAGCACGCGCGGCGACGACCGTGAGGGTAAGGCACACAATTACGCCGTGGTGCAGCGGCTTGCAGAGCAGTTCCGACAGGAAAACGGCTCACTTATCTGCGCCGAACTCCTCGGCCTGAAAAAGCCCGAAGGGACTCACGAACCCGAAGCACGCACCGCCGCCTATTATCAGAAACGCCCCTGCGCAAAGATGGTGGAAACGGCGGCAAGGCTATTTGCCCAATATCTGTCGGAGAGCAAACAAGCCGGCGAGTAAACAAGTAGACGAGTTGTTTTGTAAACGAGAAAACAAGTATTGGAGAAAGCGCATGAAAATCCTGCTTTTAGGAGAATTTAGCAACGTTCATACTACGCTTGCCAAGGGACTGCGTCAGCTTGGGCACGAGGTTACGTTAGCGTCCGACGGCGACGGGTGGAAAGATTATCCGCGCGACGTGGACTTGCGCCGTCCCTCGCTCGGCGCGCTCTCTTCCGCCGCCTACTTCTGCCGCTTAATCAAGAAGTTCCGACAGTTTCGCGGCTACGACATCGTGCAACTGATTAACCCCATATTCCTACCGCTGAGAGCGGAGCGTATGGGCGTTTTCTATAAATATTTGCGCCGCCACAACCGCCGCATCGTGCTCGGCGCGTTCGGTATGGACCATTATTATGTAAAGGCCTGCCTCGACTGTAAGACGTTCCGCTACAGCGATTTCAACTTCGGCAACACCATACGCCAATCCGAGGAGAACGACATCTTTGTGCGCGATTGGCTCAACGGCAGTAAGGGACGGCTTCACGAGCAGATGGCAGCCGATTGCGACGCCATTGTATCGGGTCTTTACGAATATTATGCCGCGCTGGAAGCCTGCGGCGTGACGGATAAAGTGCGCTTTATTCCCTTCCCCATAGAACTGCCCGAACGCGCCACGGCCCGCAAGCACGTGGCGGGCGACCCCGTGCGTTTCTTTATCGGCATACAGCAAAGCCGCTCGGAATATAAGGGCACCGACATCATGTACCGCGCCCTGAAAAGGGTGGGGGAGCGATACCCCGAGGGGTGCAGCATCGACGCCGTTTTCTCCGTGCCGTTCGGTGAATACGTGGAGCGCATGAACGCCGGCAACGTCATCCTCGACCAACTCTACTCTTACACGCCGGCGATGAACGCGCTCGAGGCCATGGCCAAGGGCTTGGTCGTGGTGGGCGGCGGAGAGCCGGAGAATTATGATATTTTAGATGAAAAGGAACTGCGGCCGATTATCAACGTGCAGCCCGACGAGGAGGACGTTTACCGTCAGTTGTGCCGCCTTGTAGAAAGGCGCGATGAACTTCTGCCGCGCCTCTCGGCAGAAAGCCGCGAATATATCCGCCGGCACCACGAATACGTGGCGGTGGCAAGGAGATACGAAGAATTATATAAAGAGATATTATAAAAAAGGGGCGCATCGTGGCGCCCCTTTTCTTATGCCTTACGGCCTCTCGTATAGATAATGATGACGACGGCGGGAATGATGAGGGCGATGCCCGTGCAGATATTCCATGTGAGGCTTTCGCTGAGGAACAGGCAGCCGAGCGCCACGGCGGTGAGCGGCTCGAGCGCGCCAAGCACGGCGGTCATCGTGGAACCGATGCGCTTCACGGCTGCCACGAGGCAGAGGTTGGTGACGACGGTGCAGACAAGGCCGAGTGTCAGCAGGTTAGTGGCTTGCAGTGAGGTGGTGACGGGCTGGAAATCGTTTTGACGCAACGCCTCGGCTGCAAAGATGAAAGCCCCGATGCCCATCACGTAAAACGTAAGTTTCAATCCGTCCATATCGCGTACGCGGCTGCGGTTCACTCTAATCAGGTAGAGCGAGTAACACAGGGCGGAAATCAATTCTATCACCACGCCCCGTATATTCGTTTCGCCATCAGGCTGCCACGAGAGCAGGGCCACGCCCGCCACTGCCATAAGCACCGCCAAAATTGTCGATAGCTTGCGGGCCTCATGATAGAAGACAATCATGATGAGCGTGGTCATCACGGGATACATGAAGTGGAGCGTCGTGGCCGCGCCCGAAGACATGTAATTGTATCCGTCGATGAGGAAAAGCGCAGAACCGTCGGAGAGAAAAGCCAGATACGTGAGCGTCACGAGTTCGCCGCGCGTAATCTTGAAACTCCGTTTCATCGCCACCATCACCACGGCGATGACGAGCGCGGCGAAGATGAAGCGGTAAAAGAGAATGGAGGCATCGCTCAGGTGGTCGGCGGGCGCGCCTTCCTTCATGGGAACCGTGAAGAGGGGAATAAGGCCGTAGCATACGGCGGCTATCAGACCGAAAATGATACCTTTTACGTGTGAGGGCATAACTTACCAACCGTTATAGTGAATATTGTCTTTATTGAATTTATCCTTGGGCTGCGGGTCGCCCTTCGGGTGACCGATGGGCACGAGCGCAAGGGGCACGATCTCTTCGGGCAGGCCGAGGGCGCTTTTCACGGCTGCCACGCGCTCTTCATACGGATAAACGCCCGTCCACACGGCACCCAGCCCGAGGGCTTCGGCGGCAAGGAGCAGGTTTTCCGTGGCTGCGGAGCAGTCGAACGTCCAGTTTTTCGAGGGATTGCCCTTATCGTCTGTCACGGAAAGGTCGCCGCAAATGGCAACGGCGGCCTGCGCCTCGCGGAGCATTTTGGCGTAGGGCAGGCTATCGGCCAAAGCCGCCATGGCCGCCTTATCGTCGATAACCACAAACTTCCACGGCCGCATATCCCGCCCTGTGGGCGCAGCCATTGCGGCACGGAGAAGCGTGTCAAGTTGAGAGCGGCGCACGGGTTCGTCGGTGTAACTGCGCACGCTTTTGCGCGAAAGAATATTTTCAAGCACGATGTCAGCCTTTCGGCTTTCAGAGACGGCTGCTTCGCCCGTGCCGCGCAGGGCAACGAGCTGTACGAGTGCTGCCAGCAGCGCAATGGCGAGCACGAGGGAAACAATTTTATATTTATTGAACATAGATGTAAGTAATTATTTTTTAGGATTATTCTTCTTTGAGGAAGTTTCTGCAAGGCTAAACAGTTCGCCCACAGGGCAGAAGGTGTGGCACCACAGGCGCGGCACAAAAAGTCCCGTCACTACGAACGCGCCGGCAAGAATGAGGACTGCGGGGGAGGCGGTGGTGAAAAGGAAGGCTGAGAAGGGTTCGTAGTCGAGCAGCCACGCGCCGAAGCCCGTCCAAAGCAGGAGCAGCAGGAGCGCCAGCACAAAGGTGCGCGCCTGACCCATAACGCGCCATGCCTTTTGTCCTATTTTGATGTGCGGCAGGCCGAGCATCGCCGCCAGTTCTTGCAGGCTGCCGTAGGGACAAACCCACGTGCAATAGTGCTTCTTGCGCCCAAAGAGCGGCAGCAGCAGGGCCACGGCGAGCATCAAGATGGAGGGCAAGGCGATGATAGGGTCAAAACCGTTTGCCACGAAGCCTTTAAGCAGCGAGAGCGACAGAAACTGTCCGCACCAGAAGCCGAGCACGCCGACATTGAGCAAGAGCAGGGCGATGCGCAGCCATTTCTGTTTTTTCTTTATGAGCGAAACCGCAATGCCGATTATCAGCACCGCGCCTACGGCGATGGTTTTCGCCCAGCCAATGGCTGGCTGCACGACGTAGGCTGACGTGGAGGCGTTGTAGGCATCTACGGCGGCGCGAATATTTGCCGTCAGTGCGCGTCTTGTGTAAGTGGCGCCGGTCACGGCATCTACTTGCGGCGATGCGCTTGCGGCCGACTGTCCTTTCCATGCCGGGGCGATGCTTTCAAAGGCGGACCTGAAAAAGTCGGGCGTCTCGGCATTGTCGGCTGCGGCGATGCCGGCAATCACACCGTTGGCATCAAACCACACATATACGGGCACGGGGCCTGAAAAGCCTTTAATGTCTTTTGTAAAGGGTTTGCTCGAAACGATCACGCCGCTGTCGCCCGCTGCCACGAGCCAAGTGGCTGAATCCTTCGGCGTGAGCGAAACGCCTGTGGGCAGACCGAGGGCGGAGAGTGCGTTGGCGGTGAGCGTAGTTTGCTCCGCGTGTTTCTTTTCCTCAGCCTTGTTTGCCGACAGTCCGATGTCGCGTCCGAAGAGCCGCCCTGTCCAAACGGCAGCCGCTGCAAGCATCAGAAAGACAACGAGCAGCGAAAGCAGGCGTTGGAGAAAGTAAATCAAGTTTTGTTGTCTAGGAGTCATTGGTTTAGTTTAAGAGTGATTATTGGAGAATTTGGTTTTATAGGAACCCAAAGAAGTTAATAGATTCTACGCATTAGATGATATAATTGCTAAGTGCCTGGAAGGCACTACGGAGCGTAGCGACAGTAACCGGGTACGAAGTGCCCGGAAAGGCATGGAAAGGATGATGTGCCTGGAAGGCACTACGCCACAGGACTTGATCTTTGAACATTTCCAAAGGCGTACTGCCTTCCAGGCAGAATCATTGCAATAGACTTCTCCGAGGACTTCGTCCCCGGTTACTATCGCTTCGCTCTGTACTGCCTTCCAGGCAGTTATTACCTGTATTAAGTTTAATTTCAAATATATCCAAAGCGTGGATTTTATCAAAATATTAAAGTTTCTCACCCTTCGCGCAGGAAATCAAAGGCTTCAAAGATTAAGTCTTTCTCGATGTGGCAATCGATGCGACAGTTTCCGACGCTTTCAAGCAGCGTGAAATTGATGTTGTCGCCGTCGTTCTTCTTGTCGTGCCGCATCAGGGCATACAATCCTTCGTAGTCGTTGCAACTGAACGGGAGCGGAGCGTAGTGGTCGCGGATATAGTGCACCGTCTGCCTCATTCGCTCCGTGGGGAAACCCGCCAAGGCGGCGCTCAGCCATAGTTCGCAAATCAGTCCAAGGGCTACAGCGTGGCCGTGGAGTAGGGGCGTGGGCGTTGCGAGCGCGAAACTTTCTAAGGCGTGCCCAAAAGTGTGTCCCAGATTGAGGGCTTTGCGAATGCCCTGCTCGCGCGGGTCTTCTGCAACGATGCGCTGCTTGAGCGAAACGCTTTCGCGCACCATTTCCTGCAAGGCAGCAAAGTCTGGCTCCTGCCACGAGAAGTTCAAATGCCGGGCCAGCATTTCCTCGCTGCCGAGCAAGGCGTGCTTAATCATTTCGGCGTAGCCCGAAAGTAGGTTTTCGCTGTCGAGTGTCCGCAACAACTCCGTGCTGATCACCACGGCGCGGCTTTCGGCAAACGCGCCGATTTCGTTTTTTAAGCCATTAAAGTTGATGCCCGTCTTTCCTCCCACCGCCGCGTCTACCATAGCGAGCAGCGTGGTCGGTACATTGACAAAACGAATGCCGCGCTTGAACGTCGCCGCTGCGAAACCGCCGAGGTCGGTCACCATGCCGCCGCCAATGCAAAGCAGGAGCGAATGGCGCGTCATGCCGCCCGTGGAGAGTTGCTGCCACACGGCGGCGAGGGTATCCAAGTGCTTGTGCGCGTCGCCCCTGCCAATCACGATTTGCAGAGTGGGAATGCCCGGAGCAACATTCTTGAAATCGTCGGCAAAGAGCCGCGCCGTTTCTTCGTCGAATAGCAGGGCCACGCGGTCGGGCGAAATTTCCGCCACCAACTTTGCCGCCGCTTCGGCGGGCTTTGACGTATATATAATATTGTGTGTCGCGTCCATTATTGTCAAATATTAGTAGACGAGTTTACAAGTAAACGAGTAGACGAGACAAGATACTTTTGGCTATATTTATCTCAAGACAAACTTGTCTTGTTTACTTGTCTACTCGTTTACTTGTTAACTAAAATTTCTCAAATTCTTCAATCGCTTTGCGGAACTCCTCGGGAATGTTTGCCGACACCTGCTCTTTGAGCGAGAAGCAAACCATCACGGTGCGGCACTCGCAATGAATTTCGCCCGTTTCCTCGTTCACTGCCCGCTGATGTAGCGTAAAACTCTTTTGGCCAAGGTGCGATATGCGCGTTTCCACCACAATTTTGTCGCCGTAGAAAATCGGCTTGATGAAGTCGGCGTTGATATTTGCTATAACCGGCGCAACCGTGCAATAGCGGTAGTCGAGATGTAACACGGTGGAAAGGTAGTCTTCCTTGCCGAGGTCGTAATACGAAAAGTAGGCATTATTGTTTACATGCCCGTAGCGGTCCACGTCGTTGAAGCGGATCTGAATAGGCACGCGGTGCCGGAAAAGGGCATCGGGGGTGTTGTCGATTTGAGTATGCATAGTCTAAATATCAAAGTAATTGCGTGCCACAGCGAGCAGCCTGCCTTCGTCGGGTACGCTTTCAAAGGAATTTTCGTCCACGCGACAAAGGTCGCTCACGGCATAGAGGTTTTGCTCCTCGTCCGTACCGCAATTTTCAGATACAGTGAATAAATGATTGCGCGCGTCGGCCACGCGAATAGCCGCGTGACAGTATTCCGCCATTTCGCCGCGCTCGCGCAGCAATGCCGCCACGAAGCGCGACAGAGCAAGGGTGAAATCTTTAACTTCCTGGTTCATCAGATTTTATTTGCCATATTCGGCGGCAAGCCCGCCTTCGCTCGTTTCGCGATAAAGCGAGGGCAGGTCATGCCCCGTCTGCTTCATCACCTCAACGGTCTTGTCGAAAGAGATGCGGTGGATGCCGTCGGCATAAGTAGCGTAGATATTGGCATCAAGGGCACGGGCGGCAGCGTGGGCGTTTCGCTCGATACAGGGAATTTGCACGAGGCCGCAAACGGGGTCGCAGGTCATGCCGAGATGGTGCTCGAGGCCCATTTCTGCCGAATATTCAATCGTTGCCAGCGTGCCGCCGAACACGTAATTGGCTGCGGCGGCAGCCATGGCGCATGCCACGCCCACTTCCGCCTGGCAACCGGCTTCTGCGCCCGAGATGCTGGCGCGCGTCTTGGCCACGTTGCCAATCAGGCCGGCGGTGGCCAAGGCGTGCAAGATGCGCCGTTCGGGAAAGCGGCGGCTCTTCTGTATGTGATAGAGCACAGCGGGCACTACGCCCGATGCGCCGCACGTCGGAGCCGTGGCGATTTGTCCGCCTGAGGCATTCTCTTCGCTCACTGCCAAGGCATAGGCGAAGACAAGTCCGCGCGTCTGGAGATTTGAATTGTAGCCCATGGCGCGGATATAGTAGTCGGGGGCTTTGCGGCGCAGTTTGAGGCAGCCGGGCAGCACGCCTTCGTGTTCCAGTCCGCGCTCAACGGCGGCGCACATCACGCGCCACACTTCGGAGAGGTATTCCCAAATCGCCGGGCCTTCACATTCTTCCACGTATTCCCAATAGGCTTTGCCGTTCACCTCGCACCAGTGCTTGATGTCGGTAAGAGAATTGAGGGGATAAACGTCGGGCGTGTCAAGGGGACTAACCCCCTCTTCTGCCAGTGCGCCGCCGCCCACGCTGAACACCGTCCAGGGGTCGTAGGCCTCGCCCGTGTCGCTGGCAATCGCCTCGAACTTCATGCCGTTCGGGTGGAAGGGGAACACAATTTCGGGATGCCACACGATTTCGGTGCGGTCTTCGCCCAGTACTTGCAGGATAGCGTAGTCGGTAAGGTGGCCTTTGCCGGTTGCGGCAAGGCTGCCGTAGAGCGTGACGCGGAATTGGCTTGCTTCGGGGTGACGCTCGGCATATTGTTCGGCGGCGCGGCGAGGTCCCATGGTATGGCTGGACGACGGACCTTGGCCGATGCGGTAGAGTTCGCGGAGAGATTTCATTTTTTTAGAGAGATGATATGGATTTGTATTACTATACGTAGTAGAATTAGGCATTAAGTGCCTGGAAGGCACTACGGAGCAACGCGACGATAACTGGGTACGAAGTGCCCGGTTGGACGATGCACGGACGACGTGCCTGGAAGGCACTACGCCACAGAACAGGCATTTTTTACAGCGTCACAGGCGTACTGCCTTCCAGGCAGAACTATCACGCTTGCTTTCTCCGAGGACTTCGTCCCCGGTTACTATCGCTTCGCTCTGTACTGCCTTCCAGGCAGATAATACCTGCATCATATTGTCATTCGGTAGCGTGCTATTCTTTAATAAAGCCCCGGCGATAGGCAACGAGGAGTTTTTCGAGGTCGGCTATTTGCTCGCGCAATTCTGCGCCTTTGTCTGTATCGTTCACCATGGCGCGCTGTCCCATCATCTCGACAATCTGCGTGGTGGAACGGATATCCGTGCCGTTGAGAATGGCCTCCTCGGTAGAGGTAAAGGGCGCGTGCTGGACGAGCTGGAAACCGCGGCTGTGGTAAACGAGCGTGTAGCCCGCTATGCCCGTCGTGTCGTGATAGGCCTTGGCGAAACCGCCGTCGATCACCATGAGTTTGCCGTCTGCCTTAATGGGATTTTCGCCGTTGGCGGCGCGGACGGGCACGTGGCCGTTGATAATGTGGCGATGCAAACCCCTCACGCCGAAAGCATCCATGATGCGATCGCACACTGCTGCGTTGTCGCGGAGCGTATAATAATAGCCCTTATGCTCCTTGTGCGTTTCCTTGTCGGCTATAAAGTAGCGTTCAAACGTTGCCATCTTTGACTTATCAAACAAAGGCGAATGCGGGCCGCACCACAGGTACCAGAAGAAATCCGTTGCCTTACGGCGTTCCTCGTCATCGGCAGCTGCGTCGTAGGCCAAGCGCACCGTCATATCGACAGCATCGAGCAATTCGCGACCTTTAAGCGGCGTGCCGTCGATGTCTACTGCGAGAAGTTCGCCATGCTCGTCGAGCGGCACAGAGGCGTGGAACAAGAGATTTTCGTTGTAGATGCCGTACATGCTGCCGTGGCGCAGCATTTTGCGCACGTGGGTTTGGAGGTGTTCGCTGATGAGGAACGAATGCTGGAGCCGCTGCATGAGGTCTTCTTCCTCGGGCGAAAGGCGATAGGGGTCGGCGGGGTCGATGGTTGGGAAGAAAGTGTCGCGGAGCGGATACTCTTTCCCTTCGAGCATAATCGTACCCTTTTCCAAATCCATGCGTTCCAGCAGAGCGCGGTCGCCCATGCCCCATTCCGGGTGTGCTTTATAGAGCTGACCTTCCAGTTTGAACTGTATGACTGCCACGGCCTTGTGCATCTGCGAAAGATAGCGGCAGGTCTTTTCGTTGGGACTGCGCTCGGGGTCTTCGAGCTTGGGCATGAATATGCCGCAGGCATCGGGGTCGGGATAGGTTTCCATGGCAAAGGTGGCAAGCGGCAGCATGTTGATGCCGTAGCCCTCTTCGAGCGTCTGCGTATTGGCGTAGCGCAGTGATACGCGCAGCACTCCGGCGATGCAGGCTAAGTTGCCCGCAGCTGCACCCATCCACAAAATGTCGTGGTTGCCCCATTGCAAGTCCCAATGATGATAGCCCGAGAGCGTGTCGAGAATAAGATGCGCCCCTGTACCGCGGTCGAAGATGTCGCCGAGGATATGCAGGCGGTCGATAGCGAGGCGCTGGATGAGCAGGCAAAGGGCTTCGACGAAGCCGGCGGCGCGTCCTGTGCCGATGATGGTCTGGATAATCACGCTTACATAGGCCTGCTTGTTGCGGTCGTCGGAACTCTCGTGCAGGAGTTCTTCGATGATGTAGGCGAACTCCTCGGGCAGGTTCTTGCGCACCTTTGAGCGCGTGTATTTCGACGATACGTTGCGGCACACGGCGATGAGTTGGTTGAGGGTCGTTTGATAGTAGTCCGACAGGTTTTTGTCGGTCTGCCTCACCAAGTCGAGTTTCTGCTTGGGGTAATAGATTAAGGTGCAGAGGTCTCGGATTTCCTGCTCACGGAGCGTATTGCCGAATATATCGCGCACCTTGCGTTTAATGTTACCCGAGGCATTTCGCAGCACGTGCTGGAACGCTTCGTTTTCCCCGTGCAGGTCAGCCAGGAAATGCTCCGTGGGTTTCGGTAGGTGCAGAATGGCTTCGAGGTTGATGATTTCAGTGGTGACCGAGGAAATGGTGGGGAAGTCGCGGGCCAGGAGACGCAGGTAGCGCAGGTCGGCGGCGATTTCCTTTGAAGAGATATGTTTCTTGTTCATGCTTCGATAAATATAGGGTATAGTGATTATTTATTGCCGCTTCCTTACACTTGAATGCAGAGGCCTTCGTTGGCGGCCAGGGTGTCGAGAAACACGGCGCGTGCTTCGTTGAGCAGCACGGTGCTGTCGGTGTATCTTTTAGAATAATGGCCGATGAGCAAGCGCTTGGCGCCGGCAGCCTTTGCCACTTCTGCGGCTTGCCGCGCGGTGGAATGTTGCGTTTGCTCGGCGCGGGGCGCGAGTTCTTCGGAGAAAGTGGCTTCGTGGTAGAGCAAATCCACGCCGCGCAACTGTTCCGCGTTTTGCAGCAACTGGCACGTGTCGGAACAATAGGCGTAGGCGCGGGGCGGGTCGGCGGGCGTGACGAGCCGCTCGTTCGGATAAAAGTCGCCCTCCTCCGTAGTCCAGCCCTCGCCGGCCTTAATAGCCGCGATGCGCGTGGAAGGGATTTGCAGGAAGTCAATCATGTCGCGGCGGATATGCGGCAGCAAGGGCTTTTCGCGGAAGAGGAAACCGCAGCTCGGCATACGGTGGCGCAGGGGTATGGTGTGCACCGTCAGAGAACGGTCTTCGTAAATGAGGCACGGCTTTTGGTACACCTCCTCGGGCAGAGGATCGAAGATTACCTTGTAGTCCATGCCCTTGCAGCAGTAGTCGAGCACGGGTTTGAGTAAGGCTTCGAGGTCGCGGTGGGCATGAATGTGCATGTCCGCCGTGCGCCCGAGCATCCCGAAGGTAGAAATCAGGCCCGGAAGGCCGAAAAAGTGGTCGCCATGCAGATGTGAAATGAAAATGTGCCCGAGGCTTTGGAACTTCAGGCGCATCTTGCGAAACTGATGCTGTGCGCCCTCGCCGCAGTCAATCATAAACAGTTTCTCGCGCACATTCACCACCTGCGCCGCAGGGAAATGCTGGATAGTGGGCACGGCACTGCCGCAGCCGAGTATATTTACTTCAAATTTTTCCATAACGAAAAATGATGTTTGCGCTGCATTGGCAGCCCGGGGCGCATTGCTGCCCGCATCGAAGGCAAACTTACGAAGTTTTTGCGGATATTCATGATTATAAAGCCCCTTTTTCTGCTAAGAAAATGCAATTTGGCGGGCATTGAAGGGTAATCTGCGAAAAACTTCGTACATTTGCAACGTTCCATAATTCGGACAATAAATTTAAATTTATATCATGACAATGAAAAAGATTATTTTAGCCAGCATGGCAACCCTCGTGTTTTTCGCCACGAGCTGTGCAAAGAATGCCCCCAAGCAGGCAGAGCCTGCCGAACCCGCGGCTGCCGTTGAAGCAAGTGCAGACAACTACAAAGTGGTGCCTATCAGCACGAGCATTCCCGGCACTCAGGTGATGGACGAAATCAAGAAGCTGTACGCCGGCAAGGTGGTGCTCGTAGATTTCTGGGCCACTTGGTGCGGTCCCTGCCGCCGCGCGATGACGCAGATTGACGAAATCAAGGGCGACTTGATGAAGGAAGGCTGCGTGTTCCTTTATGTAACGGGCGAAAGCTCGCCGTTCGACACGTGGTCGGACATGATTAAGAACATCGACGGCGACCACATCCGCCTCACCGAGCAACAGTGGGGCACGCTCTGCCAAAGCCTCAATATCCCCGGCATACCGAGTTACCTGCTGCTCAACAAGGACGGCAGCACCGCCTACGACAACCTCTCCGAGGGCGGCTATCCCGGCAGCGAAATATTACAAAATAATATTGAAGTGGCTTTGACCAAATAAGCCCGCTCAAATTAAAACCAATCTTGCCGACACCCGGCGCAGAGATGCACTCTGCGCCGGGTGTCTTGCTTTTTGTCCGAATTATCCGCTTTGCGCCTCGCGATTCTCTGTAACCATCCGAAACAAGCCGACTTGACATCGCCGAAAAGTGACATTATATTTGGATGACAATTTTTGCAAACTTTCTCCTTTTGCAAAAGAATGGAACAAAACAATAAATTGCAGCTCCTGCTTCTGGCCTGATATGGTATCAGTCCTATGTTTTTATAGAACCCATCTATCGTCATATATAAAATAAAAGGGTGCCTGGTTCATCGTTCCTGATTTGGCCTATGTTTTAGGAACGCAGAACTGGACACCCTATTTTATCTGAATACCCGGCGATGGGCATTTGCCGTCAAAAGGTGTTGATGATGTCTATGACCGTTGGCGTGAGCAGAGCGGTGAGGATGCCATTGAGGGTGAGCCCCAAGCTGGCATATGCTCCCATGAACTGGTCGCGGTCCATGGCAGCGGAGGTGCCGAGTGCGTGCGAGGCTGCTCCCATTGACAAACCGAGAGCCATGGGATTGTGGACATGGCCCACGGACAGCGTCTTGAAACCGATGATGGCGCCGATAAGCCCAGTTATTACCACAATGGCAGCCGTAAGCGAAGGAATGCCGCCCAGCGCTTGAGTCACCTCCATGGCGATGGGCGTGGTGACCGACTTGCTTGCGAGCGACATGATGACAGCATTGGATGCTCCCAGCATCTTCGCAATGACCACTACGCTCACGATACCCGCAACACATCCCATCGTCTGCGAAGCCAAGATGGGGAGAAACTGGCGCTTGATGGAAGAGAGCTGCAAATAAAGCGGAACACCGAGGGCCACCACTGCGGGCTTCAGCCAGAACTCTATCAGTTTCGCTCCCTCGTGGTAAGTCTCATAGGGAATATCCATTGCGAGCAGAAATACGATGATGATGGCGATGGCTATCAGAATCGGGTTGAAAAGTACCCACCCAAGGCGACGTTGTAGGGTCTTGGCAGCATAAAAAACGCCGAAGGTAAGGGCAAGCATGAAGTATTCGCTGCTGATGATATCCTTGATCATGTCATTCGTGTTTCTTGATGTTTATTTTTTCGCGCACCTTGTTTTCTCCCTTACTTACAACCTGGTGCGTATGTCCCGTGATAATCAGCACGATGATGGTGCTCAGCAGTGTGGCCAAGGTAATGGGCAGTATCTCTGCCTTGATCAAATCAAAATAAAGCATGAGGGCTACGCCGGGAGGCACGAAGAAAAAGCCGAGATTAGCGATGAGGAAATCGGTCAGGCCGCGCACCCATTCCAGTTTGACCACCTTGAGCTTGAGCAATAGCGTAAGTATGAGCATGCCGATGATGCTTGCCGGCAATGTCGCGCCCGTTGTCCGTACAATCAGTTCGCCCAAAGCCAGGCAACCGAAAAGAATAAAACATTGTCTTACCATACAATCCTGGATATATATATATTAAAAAAGCTTGCTTTTTCGTTTCATCCTTCGGTTTTTGATTTATTCCACCTGCAGCACGAGACCTTTAAGATATTCGCCTTCGGGGTGGTAAATATTCACGGGGTGGTCGGCGGGCTGATGGAGCTGGTGGAGGATACGCACGTGGCGGCCGCTCTGCGCGGCGGCGGTGAAGACGGCGAGGCGGAATTGCTCCTTATTCACGGCCTGCGAGCAACTGAATGTGAAGATGATGCCGCCGGGTTGTATCTTCTTGAAAGCAATGGCGTTGAGCCGTGTGTAACCTTTCAGGGCCTGCGCTATTGCGCCGCGATGCTTGGCAAAGGCGGGCGGGTCGAGGATAATAAGGTCGTAAGACGCCGGGGCGTGCTCCAAGAACTTGAAAGCGTCTTCGGCAAAGGCTTCATGGGGCGTGCCTACGGCGGGGAAGTTGAGCGCGACGTTGGCGTTGGTGAGGTCGATGGCTTTTGCGCTGGAATCTACTGAGTGGACCAACTCTGCGCCGCCGCGCAGGGCATATACGCTGAAGCCGCCCGTATAGCAGAACATGTTGAGCACGCGGCGGCCTTTGGAATAATGCTCGAGGAGGCTGCGATTGTCGCGCTGGTCGATGAAGAAGCCCGTTTTCTGTCCGCGCAGCCAGTCGATGTGGAAGCGCAGGCCGTTTTCAACGGCGGTGTCGCAGGCGTTGCTGCCGCCGATGAGGAAGCAACTGGCGCGGTCGACCTCGGCTTTGAAGGGCAGGGTGGTGTCGGACTTATAATAAACGCTGTCAATGCGGCCTTCGCAGGCTTCGATGAGCGCGGCGGCTATTTCCTTGCGGCACACGTGCATACCCACGGTGTGCGCCTGCATCACAGCGGTGCGCCCGTATACGTCTACCACCAGTCCGGGCAGGCGGTCGCCTTCGCCGTGCACAAGGCGGAAAATGTTGTTCTCTTCTTCATTGGCGATAGCAAGGTGCAAGGAGCGGCGCAGGGCGTAGGCTTCGGCGAGGCGTTCGGTCCAGAAGCTACTGTCGATGGGACGCTCGGTGAAAGAGAGCACGCGCACGGCGATAGAACCGATTTGGCAGTGCCCGATGGCGAGGAAATTGCCGGCGGCATCGACCACGCGCACGAGGTCGCCCTCTTCGATGCCGGGGTCGGCGCTGTCGATCGCGCCGGAGAATATCCAAGGGTGGAAGCGCTTGAGGCTTTCGGTCTTTCCCTTGCGTAAGCGTATTGTTTTGAGTGTCATAGGGTATTGTTTATTATCTTGTAATTGTGGGTTTCTGCCATTTCGAGGAACTTGCGGTAAAGATGTAAGCAGCACACGGCATCGGTGGCAGCATAGGTCTTTTGCGCCTCGGTGAGCACATCGGCTTCCCAGTTTGAGAGTTGCGCGTTCTTTGAGATGCGCTTGCCGAAAATGTTTGCGTAGAGCTTTTGCAGGCTTTGGTCGGCTATACCGAGGTCGACCGCCATGCGTTGCAGTTCCACGCAGGCCGCGGGTTCAAACTCCGCGTAGCGGTGGAGTGCATGAATATCATCTTTTATGGAAAGCCCTACTTTCGTGATGTGAGGGTTGGCAAAGAGTTTTACAATCGCGTCGATGCGGCTGATGTGATTGAGGCGGAAGAGAAAACAGAAGTCATCGCTTGCCACTTGCAGCAATGCCGGCTTGTGGTGCTCGCCTTTGCGGAAAGTGGGGCGCGTCTCGGTGTCGAATCCCAAGAGTTTATAACTCTCCAAAGCGCGGAGGGCACTTTGCGCCTCGTTGTCTGACTGTATGACAAAAATTCGTCCGTCGTAGGCGTAACGGGGCATGGAGGGAATGAGGGTTTTGTCTATCTGTGAGAAATATTGTTCCATTGGGTTATAGTGTCTTTGCGGTAACATCGTGGAGCGTGCGCAATGCGCCCAGAAGTTTTTGCCCCCAGGAAAGCCGGAATTGGTCGAGCGTGTCGTAAAGCGCCGTTTGCAGTGCCTCTTCGCAGTCGGATTGCTGGCGGAACACCTCAACGAGGTTGCGGACGGGCTGGTAAACGTCGGCGAGGTTCTCGCTGACGGTGCAAAGTATAGGCGTGTCGGAATATTTGAAGTCTTCTACAAACACGTCAAGGTAGTCATCGTCCTCTCCCAATACCTTGGCCACGCTTTGCCGCACGAAATTATAGTCGTCCTCCGTGACGGCTTCTTCGTTCCAGCCCGGCATTTCGGGCACGTCGGGGATAAGATGTGTTTTGAGATAAAGCAGAGGCAAGAGTCCGAGCATCACGCGGCAAAATTCTTGCTTCTCGGCCGTGGCGCATTGCTCGATGTATTTACAAAATTCCGTTGAGACGCGTATGAGGTCGAGCGTCTGAGGGGTGAGAATGGTTTGTTGGGACATATATATAATTATGCGATTTATCTTATCGAAAACACGCGGTCGCCGATAAGCGGCGCGAGTTGGCGTTCCACATTCGAGAGGTCGATGTATTGCTGCATGAGCGTACGGAGCGCATCGGCGTCGGTTTGTGGATTGAGTTGGCGGATCTTCTGCATCACCAGTTTCATCTGCTCGCGCACATAGCCATGCTTGAAGTCGAGGAGCAGGCGGGCAGATAGTTCTCCGAGGCGGCTGCCTTCGTCCACGAAGGTGCTTTGCTGGCGTTCGGTGAGGCGATATTTTTCTTCCGAAAGTTCGCCCGCCAGTTTACTGATGCCCTCATCGGGATGTTTGAGGAAATAGGGCAGAGATTGCCAACCGGGTTCAGCGGCGTGCTGCGTCACCTCGTCGAGCATGGCGCGTGCTATAGAAGAAGCGAAACCGAGACCGTCGGTCTCTAATTCATCGCGCACGAAAGCAGCCAGGCATTTGCCCACCGAGCCCTCAAACGTGCGCTCGCCATATTTTACTATTAATGCCAGTAGCGCGCGTTCTTCGGGCGAAAGTTTTTCCTGCCGCTCGGCGGGCGCAGGCTTTTCGGCGGTAGGGGCATCGGCCGTCTCTGCTTCAGGCGGTTGCAGCGTTTCGGCCTGAGACTGCGCATTGCCGTCGCGGCGCATCTTTGCGATTTCGCTCACAATGACAGCCTCGCTCACGCTCATGGCTGCGGCGCACTCTCGGGCGTACATCTGCCGCACAATCTCGCTGGGAATAACGGAAATGCTGCGCACGATGTCCGTTACAAGCCCCGCCCGCTTTATGGGGTCGTCGCCGCACTCGCTGAGCAGCAGGTTGGTCTTAAATTTGATAAAGTCGGTTTGGTGGGCGTTGATGTAGTCGCGGTATTGCTGCGCGTTGCGGCCGCGTGCAAACGAGTCGGGGTCTTCGCCGTCGGGCAGCAGCAGCACTTTCACGTTCATGCCCTCTTCGAGCAGCATGTCGATACCGCGCAGACTGGCCTTGATGCCCGCGCTGTCGCCGTCGTAGAGCACCGTGATGTTTTTGGTAAACCGGCGCAGCAGGTGTATCTGTCCCGTAGTGAGGGACGTGCCCGAAGAAGCCACGACATTCTCAATGCCGCTTTGGTGCATTGAAATCACGTCGGTGTAGCCTTCTACCAAGTAGCAGCAGTCTTCGCGGGCGATGCTGCTGCGCGACTGGAACAAGCCGTAGAGTTCGCGGCTCTTGCTGTAAATCTCGCTTTCGGGCGAATTGACGTATTTCGCCATATTGCCCTTTTTTGCAGAGAGTATGCGGCCGCCGAAAGCAACCACGCGGCCCGACACCGTATGCACGGGAAAAATGACGCGGCCGTGGAAGCGGTCGATGAGTTTACCGTCTTCCGAAGCGTAGCAAAGGCCCGTCTTTATAAGGGCTTCTTTGGAGTATCCCTTTTGAAGCGCGGCCTTTGCAAGGGCATCGCGCTCCGTGGGCGCAAAGCCGAGTTGGAATTTCTTGATGATATCGTCGCGGAAGCCACGTGAGCGGAAATAGGTCATGCCCACCGCAACACCGTCGGAACTGCTCCGCAGATAGTTGGCGAAGAAATCGCGCGCCCATTCGTTAAGTACGAACAAGCCTTCGCGCACATTGCGGGCCTCGCGCTCTTCCTCGCTCTGCGCTTCCTCAATCACCTCGATGCCGTAACGCTTGCCGAGGCGCTTGATGGCTTCGGGGTAGGAGAGGTGCTCTATTTCCATGAGGAAGTGCACCGCGTTACCGCCCTTGCCGCATGAGAAGCATTTGCAGTATTGCCGCGAGGGACTCACAGTGAAACTCGGCGTTTTCTCGTTGTGGAAAGGGCAAAGTCCTTTGTAGTATGTGCCGGTTTTGCGCAGCGTCACATAGTCTCGCACGACATCTACTATGTCGGTCGCGTCCATAACGCGCTGTATGGTGTTTCTATCTATCATTTATTGTCTTTCTTTTTGCGCCATTTTGTGCGGGGCGTGAAGAGGTCGCGCACGTTAGAGAAGTCGCGCTTGAGTTGTATGCCGATGCCTTGCGTGGTGAGCGACGATTTTGTGAAATACCGCTCGTTAGTTTCCGAGTAGGCTTTCAGGCTGATGCTTCCGCTCGGCGTAAGTAAATATTGTATGTCGAAATCGCCCACGAAGTTCGTGGCATACATCGGGTTGTCGCGGTAGCCGAAGTTGCCGTTGATGAGCAGGCGGTCGTTGAGCAGGCGGCCTTGCAGCAGCCCGTCGATTTCCATATCGCTCCAGCCTATTTGGCCCGTGCTGATGTTTGTGCCGATGCTCCATTTGGCGTTGCCGCCCATGGCGTTGGAGATGATGTTGTTGAGTTGGTTGGTGAGCGTGCTCGAAAGGAAGGATTTTGCCGCCACGTTCGACTGCGACAACCCCACAGCCTGCTGCTGCGCGGCGTAGTTGCTGTTGTAGAATCGCCCGATGCCGAGCAGGTAGACGAACTGGCGGTTGAGGTCTTCTTCCGTGTTGATAACGTCCATCACCATGCGGCGTTCCTCGTCGCCGAGCATCGGGAAGTCGAGGCCGAAGGACACTTGCGGCGCTTTGGTCTGGCCCGTAATGTTGAGCAGGCAGTTCACGCGCACGCTGTTGTTCGTCATGCCCGCGCCAAAGTTCAGGTCACTCAATGAGGCGGAGTTCACCATATAGGCCGCCTGGAAGTTGAGCCGTCCCTCGCTTGGCGGACCGGTGAACACGAGCGTGCCGCCCGGCTGCAGGGTGAAATCCTTGCGGATGATGTCTTGCAGTGACATCTTGTAAGTACCGCGCAGCACGTTGTAGGTGCCGAAGAGTTCGAAGCGACCTTTATTATAATATGTAGCACGCATAGGGCCGTAGCCGCGCACTTGAATGTTATCGCCGGAATTGTCGTCGGTGATGACACGCAGTTGGGCGCGGTCGTTCACATTGACTTGGAAATTAAGTCTAATGTCCGTGGTGCTCTCTTCTGCCTTTTCCTCCTGTGGAGCGGCGGGAGTGTCGGCAGGGGAAGGTTCAAAAACGAAGGGCTTCGGGTCGAGCGAGGTGAATTGCAGCAGGCGCGTGTCGCTATATGTGTCGGGCGTGTCGAGGAGATAGGTCAGCGTGGTGCCTGCCTCGGTGGTGATGTCGATGTCGGCGGTAAACAGTCCGGATCTGCCGCTCATCTTTGCCTTGCCAGTGCCGTAGGCGGTAGAGTAGAAAGGCATGTCGTGCTCGCGGGGGCGGTCGTAGAGCAGCAAATTTTTCACATCGAGGTCAAACTCATAGCGCAAGTTTTTCAAATGTTCGTGATGCAAAGCTCCGGCGGCGATGCCCGTGCCTTTGCCCGTCTTGTCGGCAACCTTAAAATCGGCAAACTCAAAAATACCCGGGCGAACATGGACGCGGCCATCGGTGAGCGTGTAGTCTACGCCCGTCACGTCGAGATGTGCGCTAAGCGAAGCCGTTTCTTCACCCACGAAATCAAGTTTCTTAAAAGGCCCGTGCAGACGCATGCGCCCCGTTGTGCGGCCGTCGAGGTTGGTAAAGATATGTCCGATGTAGGGTTTGAGAAACTGCAGTGTCGTCTGCTCGCTCTTAATGTCGAGGTCAAGGCCTTTCTCCGCGAGGCTCACAAATCCAAGCACGTCCGTATAGCCTACGCCGTCTTCCACGATGTGCGCGTCAAGGTTGATGCGTCCTTCCTCCTTGCTCCAGCCGCCCAAGATGTGCGCCGTGCCCATATAGCCCGTGTTGAAATGGAAGTCTTCGACCTTAATCTTAGCGTTCAACTGCGGATTTTTCAGGTCGCCGTTCACAACGGCGCGTCCTGTGGCTTGTCCCGTAAATTCGACCGTGTGGAAATTCACCAGCCCGAGGATATACGCCACGTCAATCTTGCTCAGCCGCGCCACGATGGAGTCATTCTCGCCTTTGCCCAACTTACCGCTGACTGCCAGCCATTGGTCGTCGTGTTTGAGGCGGAGGTTGTTTATCTCCACCGTTTTGCCTTCCACAACCACGAGCCCCGAAGCGATGTTCCATATGGTGTCGCCGATGGTGAAGAGTGTAGGATTTACTTTTGTAGAAATTTTTGTCTCGTTAGATGCGCCTCTTGAAAATTCTGTTAGGAGATCGATTTCACCGAAATGCTTCGCGGCTTCCGGGCTACGCCATTGCACGTTAGTGGAAAGCGTGCCACTGTCGGTTTGCAGTTCTGCCACCCATTTATAATTATTGCCGCCGAGTGCGCGGTCGGTTTGCAGCAAGCAGTTGTAGGAGTCTTTCTCTCCTTTCACAAAAAGTCGCAAATCTTTGAACTTCTGTCCGTTGTAGTTGATGCCATCTGTGAAGAGTTGGATGAAGGAAGTGCGTGCGTGGTTGCGCAAAATGCCGTTTGCGGCAATGTCGCCCTCTGTTTCCAAAGGCAGGAGGAGCACGTGCTTGAAGAAATCCGTGTTTTTGAGCCTCATGCTGAATGTCCAGTCGTACTCGGGCGTGGCGCGGCGCTTGGTCGTTTGCAGTTGCGGCAGGGCAGCGGCAAGTATGTCCTCGTACACGGTTTTAAGTTTCGGGAGCGAGAGTTGCCCGTTGAAGGTAAAGTTGAGGAAATCGCTTCCGAGCCTGATGTCACTGCCTTTCTTGTCGGGCGTCACGTCGAGGCGGAGATTTTTGACGATGCAAGGCGTGCTGTCGTTGTAGGCAAAATAGAAGTCGTTGATTTGCAGGAAACCTTTCGGCTGATTAGCAGTGAGGCGGTCAAGCGCGGCCTCTATTTTCGCCGAGATGCTGGCATCGCGCCCTTTGATGGGAAAACCGAGGGCGGCGGGGCGCAACATTCCCAAGTTGGCCGTGAGGGCGAGGTCGCGGGCCGTGTGCCCGTCGTAGTAGCCGCTGCCGTTTAGTTGCAGTGCGGCGGGCGCGTTGTCAGATTTCAGGTCAAAGCGGAAGCGTCCCTGTTGCCATTTGCCGTTAAGAGCGATGTTGCGTAAATCGTAGTCTTTGTTCTGGGCATTGAGGATAGTGACCTGAACATTCAGGTCAGGCACGTGTTTCCCCTTTTCGGGCAACACTACATTGCCTTTAATTTCAGCCGAAAGGTTTTGCGGCAGTTTTTCAGTGCCGATAATCTTCGCAAGGTCGAGGCCGCTGATGCTGATTTTGCCCTTAATGTCTTTTTCCACCATAGCCAGCGTGCCCTTTGCCTCGCCTGCGTCGGTGGCAATGCCGAAATCGGCGGTGCTTTCGCCGTCGGGGCGGTAAGCGGCACGGGCATTGAGGGTGGTAATTCCGCAGAGCAAAATCTTTTTCTGCGTCTCAGGGTTTTTGATGTATGCTTCGCAGATTTTCTTCAAAAGTCCCTGCGTGGCGGTAGCATTTTTCAGCGTTAAGTCGGCGCGGCGAAGTCCTGACTTGTTCCAGGCAAGGGCACAGTCGCCCGTGATGGAGGCGTTCGTCTGACTTTCCTTGATGCTGATATTTCGGAACTCACCGCTCTGGGGCTGCAAGTAATAATCCATTGACAGCGACAACGTGAGCGGCAATGGGTGGAGCGTGGGCACGAAGTGGGCGATGTCGGCCGTCGCCACCGTGATGTCGGCCAGCGAACCCGTAGCAGAGAGCGTGTTGGACAGGTTGCCCCAGTCCTTTACAGCATCGTAGGTGAGGCGCAGTTCGGATTGGCGAATGTGAGAGCCGCCGAACTCGATGTTGAGGTTCTTCATAAGGGCGGCTTTCCTATTGGCCTGTACGATGAAGGTCAGTTCTCGCAAGTCCAGTCCGCATTGTTCCTTTGCAGCCAAATGGCGAACGCGGAGATTAAGACTGTCTGTCGAGAGTTTTTTTAGGCTGATGTTTGCGTCTATCGCGCTCAGAGCGATGTGCGCGGCGTTGAAAGTTTGCGGCGTTCGGGGCTTGGCGTATTCGTCGTAGCGCACCCGGCAGCGCCGCAGTATGAGCGAGTTGATGCCAAGGTTGAGACTCGACGGTTTTGACTTGTCTTTGGAAGCAAACGCGTCGAGCACGAATTGGAAGTTGGCGGGACTGTTTTCCGCAGGTTTGTAGAGCGTGAAGTTGCCGTCGAGCACGGAGACCGTGCGCAGCGTCACGGCATCTTTCACGAGCGACCGCCATTCTATTTTAGCGGAGACAAATTTCGCTTTGAGCATCTGCTTGCCGCTTTGGTCATAGACAGTGACGTTTTTCAGCGAGAGGCGGTTGAAAAGCCCTACCTCGATGTCTTCTATCTCGACCTTTGTTTGCAATATTTCCTGCAAAGCATTTTCGGCCTTGTCGGTTATCCAGCGGCGAGCAGGCGAGAAATTAAAAACAAAAAGCGTTACGAGGTACACCGTCAAGAGTGTACCGATCGTAACGCGTATAATATTTCTCAGACTGTTTCTCAAATGCTTTTTATAAGCCTTTATTTGATTTTCAAAGAAGCCTTATATAAATATATAATGAGTGCGGCATACATGGCCAGCGAGAGCCATTCGGCCCATGCCGTCTGCGTCCATTCTGTGAGCGCGAGTTGCACGCCGCCAAACTGCAACGCCGCGCTGACAACGCCCATCAGTGCGCCGCCGGCTATGAAGCCCGAGGCGAGGAGCGTACCTTTTTCGCCGCGCAGGCGGTTGACTTCTGCGTCCTTAGAGCGCGTAGTGACGAAATAGTTCACCGCACCGCCCACGATGAGGGGCAGGTTGAGTTGCAAGGGAATGAACATGCCGAGGGCGAATGCGAGGGCTGAGATGCCGCAGGCATTGAGCACGAGGGCGATGACGGCACCGATGCCGTAGAGCAGCCACGGTGCGCCCTCCCCAGACATCAGCGGCTCAATCACGGCTGCCATGGCGCGGGCCTGGGGAGCGGCCATCACGTCGGCATTGTCGGGCGTGAAGCCGTAAGCCTTATTCAAAATCATTATCACACCGCCCACGGTGGCTGCCGAAACGAGGATGCCGAGGAACTTGTAAGTTTCCTGATACTTCGGCGTGCTGCCGAGCCAATAGCCGATTTTGAGGTCGGTGATAAACGCGCCCGCACTGGCCAAGGCGGTGCAAACCACGCCGCCCATAATCAGGGCTGCCACCATGCCGCCCGTGCCTTTCAGGCCTACGAGCACCATGATGATGGAGGAGAGAATAAGTGTCATCAGCGTCATGCCGCTCACGGGGTTGGAGCCGACGATGGCGATGGCGTTGGCAGCAACGGTGGTGAAGAGGAAAGCGATGACGGCCACGATGACGATGCCCACGATCGTGAAGAGCAGGTTGCCGCTCATCACGTCGAAGTAGAAGAACAGGGCGGTGGCGATGATGGTGAGCAGAGAACCGATGCCGATGATTTTCATCGAAAGGTCTTTCTGCGTGCGCTGCGTTTCTTCTTCCTGCCCGCCTTTTTGGAACACCTTACCCATCAGTCCGAACGCGCTCTTGATAACGCCGCGGCTTTTCACCACGCCGATGATGCCAGCCATGGCGATGCCGCCGATGCCGATGCTCTTGGCGTAAGAGAAGAGTTGCTCGGCCGACGCGCTTGCCGCCGTTACGCCGGCGGCGACTTCGAGGTCGGGGAAGATGAAGGCGATGCCGGGAACGATAAGCCACCACACGAGCACCGAACCGGCGCAGATGATCGCGGCGTATTTCAGGCCTACGATGTAGCCCATGCCGAGCAGCGCCGCGCTCGTGTTGATGCTAAACAGCACTTTGGTCTTTTCCGTGAGCATGGCGCTGAATTCCGTGACGCGGCTCGTGAAATTCTCCGTCCACGCGCCAAACGACGCCACGGCAAAGTCGTACAGTCCGCCGATCAGACCTGCCACGAGCAGCGGCATCGTCTGGTTGCCGCTCTTCTCGCCCGACAGCAGCACCTGCGTGGAGGCAGTCGCCTCGGGGAACGGATATTTGCCGTGCATATCTTTCACGAAATACTTGCGGAAAGGTATGAGGAACAGGATACCGAGCACGCCGCCCAAGAGCGAGGCGAGGAACACCTGCATGAAGTTCACGGTCAGGTCGGGATATTTGTTTTGGAGTATGTAGAGCGCGGGCAGGGTGAAGATGGCGCCGGCTACAATCATGCCCGAGCAGGCGCCGATGCTTTGGATGATGACGTTTTCGCCGAGCGGGTCTTTGCGGTGCGTTGCGCCGGAGAGGCCCACGGCGATAATCGTGATGGGAATGGCGGCTTCAAACACTTGCCCCACTTTAAGGCCGAGATAGGCCGTTGCGGCCGAGAAGATGACGGCCATGAGCAAGCCCCAGAATATGGACCACGGCGTTACCTCGCGGTAAGTGCGTCCGGGCTTCATAAGCGGTTCGTACTGTTCGCCTTCTTTCAGTTCGCGGAAGGCATTTTCAGGGAGGTTGGTCTCTTTCATTTTACTGTGTCTATATATATAATATTGTGTATCGAGTGGTCAGTCCATTCTGTCACGGTAATCTTCGTAACGGAAAGTGCGGAGCGTTTCTATCGTGCCGTTGCTGCGCTTTATAGCAAGGGCAGGGTGGGGAATGCCGTTGAACATGTTTGTCTTGACGGTCGTGTAGTGTATCATGTCCTCAAAGATAACGGCGTCGCCTACGCGCAGCGGTTTTTCAAATCGCCAGTAACCCATGAAGTCGCCCGAGAGGCAGGAGTTGCCGCCGAGGCGATACACGTTCTCCGCCGTTTCCAATCCCTTCGCCGCTTCATCTGCGAGCGTTTCCGCGCCGCGCACGGCGGGGTGGTAGGGCATTTCGAGGCAGTCGGGCATGTGGCAGGTGAAACTGACGTTGAGTATGGCGGTTTTTATGCCGCTGTTTTCTACGATGTCCACCACTTCGCTCACGAGCGGCCCCGTTTGCCAGGCAAATGCCGAGCCGGGTTCGAGAATGATGCTAAGGTTGGGATGCCTTTGCCGCAGGGCTTTGAGCAGGCCGATGAGGTGCTCCGTGTCGTAGTCCTTGCGTGTCACGAGGTGTCCGCCGCCGAGGTTGAGCCATTTGATTTTGTCGAGCCATTTGCCGAACTTGCTTTCTATGTGCTCTAAGGTATGCTCCAAGGCGTACGATGTGCTTTCGCAATGGCTGTGGCAATGGAATCCTTCAACGCCTTCGGGCAGAACTTCCGGCAGTTTGTCGGCGGTGATGCCGAAGCGCGAGCCGGGGGCGCAGGGGTTGTAGAGTTCTGTCTCTATCTCGCTGTATTCGGGATTGATACGCAAGCCGCACGACACGCCTTCTGCGAGGGCACGAGGCGCGAAGCGTTCGTATTGCGTGAGCGAGTTGAACGAGATATGACTGCTATACTTCACGATGTCTCCGAAAGTGTCCTCTTCGTATGCCGGGGAATAGGTGTGTGCCTTTGAACCGAATTCCTCGAAGGCAAGCCGCGCCTCATAGGGTGACGATGCAGTGGTGTGAGAGATGTATTCGCGGAATATGGGAAAGGTTTTCCAGAGGGCAAAGGCCTTGAAGGCGAGGATAAACTCCACGCCGGCGCGGTCGGCGATGCTTTTGATGAGTGCGAGGTTGCGCCGCAGCAGGTCTTCTTCGATGAGGTAATAGGGAGGCATTTCTTTTTAGGGGAGTTTTATTCTATATAGAGTTCTGCAATATCTATAAAAACGGATACCATTGGCTTGGAATGTCCTTTCCCAAGGATATGCCTGCCGATGGTATCCGTATGTCGTTTATGGCTTACATGATGCCGCGCTCACGCAGCACTTTCTGCCAGTTCCATGCAGAAGAGAGGGCTTCTTCGAGCGTGTGAACGGCTTTCCAGCCGAGCACCTTGTTGGCCTTGTCCACGTTGCCCCACACCTTTTCGATGTCGCCCGGGCGACGGGGCGCAACCTTGTAGTTGAGTTTCACGCCGGTGCACTTCTCGAACGTGTTGATCAGTTCGAACACGCTCACGCCTTTGCCCGTGCCCACGTTGTAGATTTCCACGGGTTCGGTGTTCTTGCCTTCGAGGATGCGTGCCATTGCGGCCACGTGTGCCTTAGCGAGGTCGAGCACGTAGATGAAGTCGCGGATGCAGGAGCCATCGGGCGTGTCGTAGTCATCGCCGAACACGGAGAGGCAGGGACGGATGCCGATAGCCGTTTGCGTGAGGTAGGGAATAAGGTTGGCGGGAACGCCATTAGGCATTTCGCCGATGATGCCAGAGGGGTGCGAGCCGATGGGGTTGAAGTAGCGAAGCAGGATAGCGGAGATAGGTGCGCCGCTCTTCACGTAGTCTTGCACGATTTCCTCGTTGATTTGCTTTGTGTTGCCGTAGGGGCTTTCAGCCTTCTTGATCGGGGCTTCTTCCGTAACGGGCAGGTTTTCGGGATCGGGCTGGCCGTAAACGGTGCAGGAAGAAGAGAAGATGATACCCTTAACGTCGTACTTGGGCATCAGTTTCAAGAGGTTGATAAGGCTGAGAAGGTTGTTTTCGTAGTACATCAGGGGTTTCTCCACGCTTTCGCCCACTGCCTTGGAGGCGGCGAAGTGGATAATGCCCTGAATGCCGGGATATTTTTGGAAAACGGCTTCAAGACCGGCGAGGTCGCAGCAGTCTACTTCCTCGAAGGCGGGGCGAATGCCCGTGATTTTCTCGATGCCGTCCACGACATCTGCTTGCGAGTTGCTGAGATTGTCCACAATTACAACGTCGTAACCGGCGTTCTGCAGTTCTACGGTGGTGTGCGAACCGATGAAACCGGTACCGCCAGTCACCAAAATTGTCTTTTTCATGGTGGTTTAATATTTTGAAAAGAGTTGTTGTTTGCTTTGGGTGCTTTATTACGGCAAATTTATGTTTTTCCCATAAAAGAAACCTTGTTTTGTGCGCATAAAATGCCGTTTCCTCCCGTATTTTTCGAGATTTAGCATTTTTGTAACGCTTTTAGTAAACAAGTAAACGAGTTTACGAGTAAACAAGACAGGTATGTCTGTTGCTTTCTATGGCCTTTCAGTGCAGGTTGTGTGTGCGCAGCACGCGCAGCAACTCGGAGTTTTGGTGTGGCAGGCGTATGGGCAGGCGCAGACAGTCGCCGTAGCCTTCCAGTTCCGTGAGCCTCTTGAAAGGTATGCCTTCCTCGGCGAGCCTTTGCGCCACGCGCTCCGCGTTCTTGAAGCGGGCCACCACGAAGTCGCCAAAACAGGGCAGCACTCCGGTGCAGACGGGCAGTTGGGCAATGGCGGGGGCTACTTTGTGCCGCTCGTCGATGAGGGTGCAGCGCCAGGTGTGTACGTCGTTGTAGGATTTCTGCCGGTTAGCCGCCGCTTGCCAGTCGGGGTCGTATGTGCCGAGGAGTATGCCTGCCTTTTGCAACGCCCGCACCGTCTCGGGCGCGGCTATGGCAAAGCCGAGCGGCTGCTCATCGGTGCTTTGGCGGTACACGCTGCGCAGGATAACAATGCGCCTGTTCTCGCTCAGCAGCGGCAGCAGGGAGGGCTTGCCGGAGAAGTCGAGCAGGCTTTCGTCCACAATGGTAAGGCCTTCGAAGCCCGCCGCTAATTCTCTTGCCCGCTCTGTGCTGATGATGCTGCCCAGCACGCTGTTCGGGTGACTAAGCAGCAGGAGTTTGCTGCGGTTGTTCTTTGTGGTTTTAATGGCGTTGGCATCGGGCGCGAGGTCAGAGGCGATGTCCGTGCAGCGATATTCCACGTCGTTGAACCTTGCCAACCGCAACCACGCCTCGTCGCAGGGGCGGGCAATCAGGATATTGTCGTATTGCGGTGTGCAAAAGACGCGCACCATCAGGTCAATCAGTCCTGCTACGCCCGTGGCATAAGGCCCGAAGATGCACGCGGGATTGATGCCACGCAGTCCCTCGAAACGGTCGAAGGGCGACGGCGCGGCTTTTCCCTCTGCCGGCTTGTTGTTATCGGCAGGATTGTCGAGCAACTTATATATGTTGGGGCGTATGAGGTGGTGCATAGTTATAAAATGCTCATTCAGTGTGTTGGGGTTTTTGACAAAAACATTCAAAACCGCTTGCTTCGTTTGAAGCACAAGGGCCTGCCGCCGGTCTTAACGCCAAGCCTGTGAGCCTAATCGGCTCACGCTTGTCCTTAATTCCTGCGTCTGCGGTCGGTTCCCGCCCGCTTCAAACTCGGCAAGCAAAAAACAGAAAAAGTTGACAATTTCTTTTTATTGTAAAAGCAAAGAAGGAGTGCTTTACTTTTTTCTGTTTTTTGCTTGTCCTGTGTGGGCGGGCGGGAACCGACCGCCGCCTTAGCAGATAAATCACGAGACGAAATCACTGTTGTTAGGCTCGGGGTTTATCGGATAAGGCAAGCGATAGCCACACAGGGCAAGCGGTTTTTACTGTTTTTGTCAAGAAAAACAGCCAAGTTTACGACACCTGGAACCTCTTGCTGGCGCGGAGCAAGTGGCGGGCCATGCTTACCAACTCTTGCGTCTCTTGCAACGTGCTCAGATAGAGCAGGGTGGTGCGTATGTTGCTGTCGAGTTTCTGGATTTGATCCTGCTGCTTGTGGCGGATTTGCGAGATACGGCTCTTGATGGCGTTGCCCTCAACGAGATATTCGTCAGCGTTGGAGAAATTGCCGGAGCGAATCATGCGCGACACGTTTTCGAGCAGTTGCTCCACGTCGTTGCATATCGGGATAAATTCTTCCACGTATTCCTGCGGCATCGGATTGAAGTTATTGTCCACATGCTCGTTAATAGGTTCGAGCATACGTTTGAGGCAATATATAATCTGTGTGGCGTTGTTGCAGCCGAGGTGAAACCACGTGTTTTTCTCCACGGCAAGCAGATAGTCGATTTTGCGCATACCCAATATCTCCTTGCGGCGATAGCGTTTCCACACGCTCTTTTCCTCTTCGATAGCAGCGGCAGCGGTGCGCAGCGACTTGATGTTCTCGTGCATCAGACCGTAGGTGATGTCGCGGAAAGCCTGGCGCGTGAAGTCGATGAGCGTGCCCTGCGTTTCGCGCACGTGTTGCAGCAGCAACTGCCATATTTCTTCCTTGTCGTGGCTGCGCACCAACTGGCGGAACACGAGGTCGACGTTCTCGCTGTCTTGCTTCTTCTTAAACTTGCGGTTGTTGTTGATGATGACAAATGCCACTGTGGCAATCACCACCAGCATGGCAATGAAGCCGCCCAGGTGGTTGATGGTGGCGATGAAGAAACTGAGCAGCATGGCCGCGCCGGCTGTGATGAACCAGCCGCCGATCACGGTTATCACACCCGTAATGCGGTAAACAGCAGTTTCGCGACCCCAAGCGCGGTCGGCGAGCGACGAACCCATTGCTACCATAAACGCCACGTAGGTTGTGGAGAGCGGCAGTTGGAACGTGGTGCCAATCACGATGAGCAAGCCTGCAAGCACGAGGTTCACCGAGGCACGCACGAGATCGAAGGCGGCGCCTTCGTTGAGTTGCACTTCCTCTGTGTCGAAACGCGAATCAATCCATTTCTTCGCGCGTTCGGGTACGAATTTAGATATCTGTGCCGTCGTGGCAAGTACCGAGCGCACGGTCTTTCGGGCGATTTTCGAGGAACTGAACACTTCCTCGCCGTCGTCCTGACGCGACAGGCTCACGGAAGTCTCAATCACCTTATGCGCCTTCTTGGAGGTGCAGATGGCCACGGTCATGATAATGCCCGCGCCGATGAGGAACCACTGCTTGCCCGGCAGGGTAGAGTCGCCGGCCAGCACGCTCACGGTGTATTGCTCGCCATTTTGCCCCGCGCCGTTATTGCTAAAGTCGAGGAACGCCTCCAAACCGGCGAGTGGCGTACCGATAAAGTTCACGAGGTCGTTGCCCGCAAAGGCCATGGCGAGAGAGAACGTGCCGAAGAGCACGATGATTTTGAAGATGTTCACTTTGAGCAGATGCAGCACCTCCATCAGTACGGTAAACGCCGCGAAACTCACGAGCAGGATAGTGCCCTTGTGTGCGTCAATCCAATCCGGCGTCCAGCCGATGCTGCTCAGGATTTGGCTGTTGCGCAGGCCACTCACGAGCAGGAAGTAAAATATAGAAGTAACGCCCACGCCGCCAAATATAGCGATGCTCCAGCGAAGATGCTTCTTGTAGTTGAATGTGAAGACGATACGTGCAATCCACATCACGATTAAACCGAACACGAAGGCTATGGCAACGCTCAGGAAAATGCCGATAATTACGCTCAGCGCCTTGTCCGTGTTGATGAGTTCGGCATACGTGTGGCCTGCCTCCGTCATCTTGCTCATGGCAAGTGCGGTGCTGCCGCCCAAAAGCCCGAATACCATCGAGACTGTGGTAGACGTGGGCATGCCCAGTGTGTTGAAAATATCGAGGAGAATAACGTCCGTCGCCGCCACGGCGAGGAAGATGCACATCACGTCGTCCAAAGTGTAATAATGCGGGTTAAGGATACCATGGCGTGCGATGTCCATCATGCCGCTCGACGTGGAAGCGCCTACAAAAATGCCAAGTGCGGCAACAGTGAGAATGGTGCGGAACTTGGCGGCTTTCGTGCCCACCGCCGGACTAAGGAAGTTTACAGCGTCGTTGGCAACACCGACCGAGAGGTCGAAGGTCGCAAGCAGGCACAGGAATATGAGAATCCCTAAATACATTAAATCCATAAGAGAAAATAGAGGAAAAACAATTTTTCAGGTACAAAGTTAAGCGATGTTTACGAAAGTGCAAAAAAATTACTACGTATTTTCTGCGCAGAAAGGGGCATACATATTTATATATGGGCGATGAGTTGGATGACCTTGCTTAAAATCAATACGCGCTTGGGATATCTCTTTCGCGTCGCCGAGCGATTTCTTCCTTTCTCCTTGAAATTTTTCCCTATCTTCAAGCAATTTTTTACTGTCTGCTAAGATATTTTTTGTTACAAACTTTGTAACGCTTGTTACAAACTTGCTAACACGTGTTACAAACTTTGTAATACATGTTACAAACTTTGTAACAAACTTTTTCTTATAGGAAAGTAAAAAATCTCTTGCTGACAGCAAAAAATATCTCCGAGAAAGTAAAAATTTCACGCTGAAAGCGAGAGCCGCTTTATATGACAGTCAACCATTTCAGGAAAAGGCTTGTCGCAAACTGCTATATCCTAAGCATTGGTAATACTATCCGAAATTCGGGTAGCGCGCCTTTTGCCTTTTCTTCCTTATTTTGCAACAAACAGAGCAATCCTCTCAAACCAATTTAAGAACCTCCAAAAACGCATACTTATGATCAGATTATTTCTAATAGTATTATTTGCAACAATCAATTTCAACGTTATGGCACAGAAAAAGATAATCCAGACGGCAGGCCGCACGCAGTTGGGCGAGTTTGCCCCAGAGTTTGCTCATCTCAACGATGACATTCTCTTTGGCGAGGTGTGGAGCCGCAACGACCTCCTTAGCCTGCGCGACCGAAGCATCGTCACCCTCACCTCGCTCATCAGCCAGGGCATGACCGACTCGTCGCTCACTTACCACTTGCAGGAGGCCAAGAAAAACGGCATCACCCGCACCGAAATCTCGGAAATCATCACCCACATCGCCTTTTATGCAGGGTGGCCTAAGGCATGGGCTGCTTTTCGGCAGGCCAAAGAAGTGTGGGCTGAAGAAAGCACAGGCAACGACGACAAGGCCGCTTTCCAAAAAGAGATGATTTTCCCTATCGGTGAGCCTAATACGGCCTACGCCCGGTATTTCAAAGGCAAGAGTTATCTGGCTCACATTTCAAACGAACAAGTCTGCATTGCCAACGTCACCTTCGAACCTGGATGCCGCAACAACTGGCATATCCATCATGCCACGAAAGGCGGCGGGCAAATGCTAATCGGCGTTGCAGGGCGCGGATGGTATCAGGAAGAGGGGAAACCTGCGCAAGAGATGCTTCCCGGCACGGTGATCCACATTCCTGCCGGCGTGAAGCACTGGCACGGCGCCGCCGCCGACAGTTGGTTTGCCCATTTGGCTTTTGAGGTGGAAGGCAAGCATGCTTCCAATGAGTGGCTTGAACCGGTAAGCGATGAAGAGTATCGGCTTTTGAAGTAACCGCGAAACAATAATTTGTGATGCTAATGTGGCACATTTACTCTTTATCGGAAATTCGGGGCTGCGGGCTGCGTAATGAACAATAAACCAAACGTTTTTGAGTTATATAGAAAGGTCATTTGATTATGCAAGAGATTTATCTGAACACCATACAGGGCTTCAACGATTATAACGGGGTGGAAACGCTCCATCCCTTAGTCAGTGTGTTGCACGTGGAGAACACGGAGCACATTCAAAAGTGTGTGATGCATTATGGGCTTTATGCCATCTACCTTAAGGAGACGAAGGGTTGCAAACTCTCTTACGGCCGCACGCCCTACGACTTCGACGAGATGACGGTGACGAGTTTCGCGCCGGGGCAGGCGGTCACCGTGGAGCCTAACCCCGATGTGCCTTTTGCTAAATATACGGCATTGGCTTTCCATCCCGACCTGCTCAACCGCACCTCGTTGGCCAAACAGATTAACCGCTACGAGTTCTTCGACTATACAAGCACCGAGGCTCTTCACTTGTCGGCACAGGAAGTGGAAGTGTTTCGCGGCGTTCTCTCCATGATAGAACAAGAATTGCATCATGCCATTGACAAGCACACGCGCGAACTGATAGTCTCTAACATTGAGTTGCTGCTCAATTACTGCCTACGCTTCTACGACCGGCAGTTCATCACCCGCGAAGAGATAAACCACGGAGTGGTAAAGAGGTTTATCACCATGCTCGACGAGTATATCAAGACCAAAGCCCAACGGGAAGGCCTTCCTTCCGTGGCTTGGTTTGCCGATAAGTGTTGCCTTTCCACAGGCTATTTCGGTACATTGGTAAAAACAGAAACGGGGAGTGCCGCCAAGGACATTATTGCCGACCGCCTCCTTGCCCATGCCAAGCAATTGCTGAATGACGACACGCTGGCCGTCTCTAAGGTAAGCGAGCGGCTGGGGTTTGAATATCCGCAGCACTTTGTCCGTTTCTTCAAGATGCACACAGGGATGACGCCGTCGCAGTATAGGAAAGCATCATAAAACGTTTGTCGAAAACGTTTGTTGAAAACGAAACGCAATTTTCAAGTAAGCAAACGGCCTTAGTAAGATAAAAGCGTTAATTTTGCATCTTGCATACACTATCTTTAATATATGACACGTAGTATTTTGAAAGGCCTTGCTTGCGCCTTGTGCCTGGCGGCTGGCTTATTGACCGCATGTAAGGATAACAAGAAAGGAGAGGCGCAGAGCGAAAAGCGCACCGAGATGGAACAGCGTGCACAAGAGTTTCTATCTGATGCGCGCAAGTCGCTGACGCAAAAAGATTTCGCTGCCGCTCGCCAAAACATCGAGCTAATGCGCAAGGACTGCTACCTCGCGCTCACAGGGCGCAGGCAGGGCATCTTGCTCATGGACTCAATTGACTGCGCTGACGCGCAACAACAACTTGTAAAACTCGATAGCCTCGTACGCCAAAATCCCAAAGATGCCAATCTTGCCGCGCAGTTTGAAGAAAAATGCAAAGAGGTGGATTTCTATAAAAAGAAAATTGTGCACGACCGTAAGGCCATGCAACAGGAAATGGGAGATTTGTAAAACTAAGACAATGAGAGATTAGTAAACGAGTAAACAAGTAAACGAGTAAACAAGTAAACAAGACAAGTTACCATATAAAATATATTTTGCAAGACAAATCTGTCTCGTCTACTCGTTTACTTGTAAACTCGTCTACTAAAAAACATTTCTGTCTTGTCCACTCGTCTACTATCAAAAATATCCAATGACACTTTCTTTGCAAGAAAAATTCCGCGCGGAACTGAATGAAAAGCAATTCGAGGCCGTGTGCTACGACGACGGTCCCTCGCTCGTGGTGGCAGGAGCAGGTTCGGGCAAGACGCGCGTGCTGACCTATAAGATTGCTTGGCTCATCGCAAACGGCGTGGAGCCGTGGCGCATTCTCGCCCTGACGTTTACCAATAAGGCGGCGCGGGAAATGAATGGGCGCATCGCCGCTATCTGCGACGCAAAGAGCGCAAATGCCGTGTGGAGCGGCACGTTCCACAGCCTGTTCAGCCGTATCTTGCGCATAGAAAGCGAGGCCGTGGGCATTCCACACGATTTCACGATTTACGACTCGAGCAACACGCTGAGCGCCATAAAAAAAATAGTGAAAGACCTCGGCCTCGACGACAAGGCATATAAAGCCTCTGCCATAGCCGGGCGCATATCGAAAGCCAAAAACCTCTTGCAGTTGCCCGCTGACTATGCCGCCGACAAAGACAACCTCGACCGCGACCGCCGCAACGGAGTGGGCGAGTTGTGGCGCATTTACCAGATGTATCAAGACCGCCTGCGCGTGGCCAATGCACTTGATTTCGACGACATTCTGCTCTTTACCCACCGCCTGCTCTTCCAAAACGAAGAGGTACGCAACAAATACCGCGAGCGGTTTTCGCGTATCCTTGTAGACGAGTATCAGGACACGAATATGGCGCAACTGCAAATACTTCGCCTGCTCACCACGCCAGAGTCGCGGATCTGCGTTGTGGGCGACGATGCGCAAAGCATCTACGGATTTCGCGGGGCTGACATCACGGGAATTCTTAATTTCACGAAACATTACCCAAAGGCGCACACCGTGAAACTGGAATGCAACTACCGTTCTACCAGTACCATCGTGGAAGCCGCCAACAGCGTGATACGCCACAACCGCGAGCAGATTTTCAAACAGGTCTACGCTGCCGCTCCCGGCGAGGGCAATAAAATAAAACTCATCAAGGCAGACTCCGATAAGGACGAGGCACGCCTCGTGCTGCAAGAAGTGGAGCGGCTGCATTTTCGCGAGCACGTGGAATATCCCGAAGTGGCTATTCTCTATCGCACCAATGCGCAGAGCCGTTCGCTGGAAGAAGCCTGCCGCCGAAACGGCATACCATATAAAATATATGGCGGCATGTCGTTTTACGGCCGCAAGGAAATCAAGGACGTGCTGGCATATCTGAGCCTTGTGTGCAATCCCGACGATGACGAAGCCTTTCTCCGTGTGGTCAATCTCCCGGCAAGGGGCATCGGCGCCACGACTATCAACCGCCTGCGTGCCCATGCCATAGAACTGTGCAGCAGCCTGTGGCAGGCGTTGAACGGGGCGGCAGCCATTCCCTCCCTTTCCAATGCGGCGATGAAAAAGTTGCTCAATTTTCGCGACCTCATCGCATCGTACAGGGAAAAGATTTCGGAGACGAGCGCCTATCAACTCACGGTGCAAATACTTGAGCAATCCGGCATGACCGCCATGTTTGCAGCCGACAAGAGCCCCGAGGGACAGGCGGCAAAGGACAACATCAACGAGTTCCTGAGTTCCGTTTACAGCAAAGAACTCGAAGTGCAGCAAACCGAAGGCGGCACGCTGCGCCTGATGGACTTCATGTCGTACGTATCGCTCCTCACCACGACCGACGAGGAAAGCGATGCCGACGCGGCGCACATCAATCTCATGACCATACATGCTTCAAAGGGACTGGAATTTGATGCCGTGTTTATCACAGGTATGGAAGACGACCTTTTTCCCTCTTCCTCCGCCCGCCTTTATCCCAAGGAGATGGAAGAGGAGCGGCGCCTTTTTTACGTAGCCTTGACCCGCGCCCGCAAGTTCTGTATTTTGACCCACGCTTCCAACCGCTACGTTTACGGGCACATGGAAATGGCCAACCCGAGTCCGTTCCTCGACGAAGTGGATCCGCGCTACATAGAGCGGGCTGGCGCGCGCTCAACCGCCTCCCGCGCTTCTGCCCCCTTGTTTGGCGGTGCGAGTAATTTTGCAGCGCGTTACCGCCAAAACGCCTCGCCGCAGCCGTCCTTCCCAAAATCACGCTTTACGCCTTTGGGCAGCCGCCCGTCACAGCAAAGTCCTGCGCCTTCACCCCAAACAGCACAAACTGCATGCGGCGTGAAACCCGGCAGCGTCATTGTGCACGAGCGTTTCGGGCGCGGCACGGTGGTAGGCATCGACGGGGTAGGCGACAGCACCAAGATACATGTGCATTTCGAGGTATCTGGCGACAAGAAACTCCTGGTAAAATTCGCCCGCTTCCAAGTTATTAGTTGATTTACTGCCAAAAAACGCCCGTTTGCCCTGCAAATATCCAATAAAAAACCTTATCTTTGCACTCGCAAAAGAGCAAAACGCCATTTGCACGGGGTGTAGCGCAGTCCGGTTAGCGCACCTGCTTTGGGAGCAGGGGGTCGAAGGTTCGAATCCTTTCACCCCGACAAAACAATTAAAGCCGTTGAAAATTAGTACTTTGCTTACAATTTTCAACGGCTTTTTCTATCTAAAAAGACCGTTCAGGTCATAAAGATCTAATATTTTGTACTTATGTTGGTGCATTTTGCGCTATTCTTCACCCAAATGCATGCAAAATCCTTGCAAGTAATCCTGTAACATTTGCGAGACGCAACCATTAGAAAAAAGCAAATCCCTTGCAAGTCTTTTATTGCAGGGGATTTGCTGTAAAAATTCGGTGGGTGGCTAATGGGATTCGAACCCATGACATTCAGAACCACAATCTGACGCTCTAACCAGCTGAACTATAGCCACCATGTCTGCCTTCTTTCCGAAAGCGATGCAAAGGTAATGCTTTTTGTTAAACCTGCAAAGGGTTTGCGCGATTTTTTGCAATTATCTCATAAGAAAAGCGGCAAAGGCGGACGGCGCAGGCTTTATTCCGCAGGATAATAGTCGTGCTTGGCTGCTGCCAAAGTGTTGAGCATCAGCATGCAGATGGTCATAGGACCTACGCCACCGGGGACGGGCGTGATGAAACTGCAAAGAGGGGCGACTTCGTCGAACTTAACGTCACCGCAAAGGCGGAAACCTTTCGGGCGACTGGCGTCGGGTACGCGGGTCGTGCCTACATCGATGACGGTCGCGCCGGGTTTTACCATTTCGGCCGTGACAAATTCAGGTCTGCCTATGGCGGCTATCAGTATGTCGGCGCTGCGGCAAATCTCCTTTAAGTTGGCTGTGCGGCTGTGGCACACCGTGACGGTGGCGTCGCCGAAATTCTTCATCATCATCAAGGAAGCCATCGGTTTGCCCACGATGTTGGAGCGTCCCAGCACAACGCAGTGCTTGCCGGAAGTGGGAATGTTGTAACGACGCAGGAGTTCGATAATTCCTTTGGGCGTTGCGGAGAGGTAGCAAGGCAGGCCGATGTTCATTCTTCCTACATTCACGGGGTGGAAACCGTCCACATCCTTGCGATAATCGATGGTTTCAATCACCTTTTGCTCTGAAATGTGCGCCGGCAGGGGCAATTGCACGATAAAGCCGTCGATGTCTTCATTTTCATTAAGTCCATTGATACAGGCCAGCAGTTCCTCTTCCGTCACATCGTCCTCGAAACGGATAAGCGTGCTTTCAAAGCCACAGGCTTCGCAGGCCAGCACTTTGTTGCGCACGTAAGTTTCGCTTCCGCCGTCGTGTCCAACGAGTATGGCGGCGAGGTGCGGGCGTTTCATACCCTTCGCCACCATTTCGGCAACTTCTGCGGCAATTTCCTGCTTAATCGTTGCAGCCGTAGTCTTTCCGTCAATAATTGTCATCCTATATATATAATATTGTATGGTTATTCTTTTCTCAAAATTATGATTTCGTAGGCGGGCCATGCGCCGAGGCGATAAGGCACGCTGCCGCCGATGCCGGTAGACACGTAGAGGCGGCTGTCGCCTTCGGTGTAAAGCCCTGCCCAATGCGGCATCGTGAGGGCGGCGGGCGAGAAATTGCCAAAGCGCAACTGCCAAGCGTGGGTGTGTCCCGATAGTGTAAGGTCTACCTGCTTGTTGCGCGACACTTCGCTTGCCCAATGATGCGGGTCGTGCGAGAGCAGAACCACTGCGGCATTTTGTGGCACATGCTTCAAGGTTTTGACGAGGTTTGCCAAAGCAGGGTGGGGCGCTTTGCCCCCGTTCTCTACGCCGGCAATATAGAGCCGTTCGCCTTTTCTGCTGATTGCGAGATGTTCGTTGCGGAGCACTTGCCAGCCGCATTGCTGTTCAAACGAGATGATTTGCGAGCAATGGTAATTTTTTTCGAGTTCGCTTTGACGGGCGTTGTAGATGCAATAATCATGATTGCCGAGCACGGCCACCACGCCGTCGCGCGCTTTCAGTTGCGCAAGGATAGCGGCATAGGGATGCACTTCCGTGGAATTGACATTGACCAAATCGCCCGTGAACACGATGAGGTCGGCGCGCTCCTCGTTGATGCGCCGCACCACCTTTTCTACAAATCCCGTATGTCCGTTGTAAGTGCCGAGGTGAAGGTCGGAGATTTGTATGATGCGGTAACCGTCGAAAGCGGCGGGCAAGTTCTTGACAGGGATTTCTATTTCGTTTTTCTTCAAAATATGCGTGCCGAAGGCAACGCCGAACACCTGCGCCGCAAATACAATCAGCGCGAGCGTAATAGGCAGATACAAACGCCTTTTCCACTTTTTACGCAGCAGCCATGCCGCCAAAAGCGACAGGGCATCGAAGAGAAGGAATATTACCTTAGGGATAAAGAAGCACGTGAGCAGGATAAAGAACGCTTGCATGCAGATGCTGCTGCGACCCGCCACGAAAAGCAGGAGCGTAATGGCGGTGAGCAGCGTGGGCAAAAAAACGCAGAACGAACTAATTACGTTCGTTCCGCGCGTATATCTTTGCCAAATATATATGTCCGGCAAGAGAGAGAGGAGTATCAGAGACAAAAACATCAATATCATTGGCACTGCTTTTTGCTTATCCGTCTACATCTTGTTATGCTCTTGCTGTTCCTGCCATTTCTCGCGGGCCAGTTCCTGCATATCGGTCACCGTGTCTTTTTCGTCCACGATTTCTGTGCCGAGCATGGTTTCGATCACGTCTTCCATGGTGACAATGCCACGGAAACAGCCGTATTCGTCAATGATAACGGAGATGTGTTCCTTTTTCGCCAAGAGTTCCTCCCAGATCTTCGACACAGAGTCTGTTTCCTGGAAAGTAAGTATCGGGCGCACTATTTCAGAGAGACGCGTGTCAAAGCGATCTTCCGAGAGTTTCTCGAGAATTGTTTGGCGCAATACGTAACCCTTTATGAAGTCATCGTTCTCTTCGTTGAACACTGGGATACGCGAGTACGTGCGATAGGCATCGTTTTTATAGAATTCGGAGAGCGTCATGTTTTCCTCGGCCATTTCCACCACGGAACTTGGGGTCATGATGTCGCGTGCCGTGATGTCGTCGAGTTTCAGCAGGTGCTGGATCATGCTGTTCTCTTTCTTTTCCAAAACTCCTTCTTCTGCGCCGACGGTCACAATGGCAGAAACCTCCTCGCGGCTCACGGAAAGCGGTTGCTTCTTGGTGGAAATGATGTTTGTAATCAGTTCCGAGAGCACTACAAAGGGGTAGGTGAGGAACACCAGAGTGCGGATGATGCGCGTGCTGGGCAGAGCGAGTTGCCGCCAGTAGGTAGCGCCGATGGTCTTGGGGATAATTTCGGAAGCCACAAGGATAAGCAGCGTGAGCACGGCGGAGGTTACGCCGAACCACTCGTTGCCGAACACCTTGTCGCTCTGTGCGCCCACTCCGGCCGCGCCGACAGTGTGGGCAATGGTGTTGAGCGTCAGGATTGCGGAGATCGGGCGGTCGATGTCCTGCTTGTAGCGTTTGAGTAAGTGTGCAACGGATTTTCCCTCGCTTTCCTTCGCCGAGATAAAAGACATCGGCGTGGAAAGTAGCACGGCTTCAAGGATAGAGCAGAGGAAAGAAATAAAAATTGCAGAGAAGAGATAGAGGAGTAATAGCCCCATGGATAATTGGATAAGTGAAACAATATCCGTCCGTAAGTGTTTGGCTTTCAGAAAAGAGATTGCTTGTTATTTGAAAGCCCGGATGCTCTTTTAAGTCTATTGTGAGCGTTGCGGCATGCCGTTAATCATCAGTTAAGATGCAGCAAGTTTCATTTTCAAGGCACAAAGTTAGTGATTTCTCTGTGTATTTTGGTTATTATCTGCCTATTAAATTATTATTTCAGTGTTTTAGCCTCATTCTTCAAAGTCAAGGCAGACGCGCTGCACGGTGTAGGGGCGGATCTTCGTATCAGCCACGGCCACGTGTTCGGGGTGTGTTGCATAGGCTTTGAGTGCGGCGGGACTTTCGAGCGTAGAGTCGAGCATGACGTCGCAGTTCGACGAGTCGAGACGGCCGTCAATGTTCACTTTAATGCTTACGAGTCCGTCGATTTTGCCTTGCAGACTTTCGAGGCCCGTTTTGATTTCTCTTTTCACCTGTTCTTTCTTTTCATCGGTGAGTTCAGGGTTCAATGTCCAAAGAATAATGTGTTTTACCATGATTGAAATATTTTATTATTTGATGCAATGTTCTTTCTTGTAGTCGTTGAATTGTTCTCGGTTGCCGTTGAACACGTTGATGTCTACGTCGCCCGTGATGCCGCTGACGCGGCCGCGATACGTGAGTTGCCAATGCAACAGATGCACAAAGGGCTTGAACTCGCTGTAACGGGCTATCCACACATCGTATTCCTTCAACTCTTTCGGGGCGGCGGGCATGTGCTTGTTCACAAAGTTCTGGCCCATATAAAGCACGGGCTTCACGCCGCAACGTCGCTCTACGGCGCGGAGCCAAACGAGCATCTCGTGAAATAGTTTCTGCACGCCGCCTATTTTCTTGATTTCGCTTTCCGACGGTTCTACATCAAGCATCGGCGGTAGGTCGCCCTTTGCCAAACTTGCTTTTTTGAGGAAATACTCTGCCTGCGCCGCGCCGCTTTTCAGGTAGGAGAAGAAATGATACGAACCGGCGGCGATGCCCTGACGGCGTGCCGCGCGAATGTCGGCGGCGTAGTAATTGCTGAATATGCTGGTGCCTTGCGTGGCCTTGACATAAACGAAATCTACCTTATAATCCACCTTGCCGACAATGCGCTTCTGCGGTCCTAAGCCCGTGATGCGCAGTTTGTTCCAATAGATGGGATATTTCTTGCGCCCGATGTCGTGCTGATAGCGCGAGATGTCGATGCCGTACACGCGGTCCGCGCTGTACACCATGCGCTCGCCCTTGAACACATCTTCTTTCCACGCGCCGCACTTTGCCACATTGTCGCCCGACAGACTGATGCCGTGTCCGTGCCGTTGCCCGTTTTTCCATTCGCCATAGTAGAACGAGCCGTCTGTCCCAAAGCAAGTGCCGATGCCGTGGGCTTTCCTCTCTGCGTTGAACTTTCCCGTATAGACTCCCTCGGGTATAATGGCGCAGCCGCTCGCCAAAGTGTCGGCTTGCCATGTGCCGCCGTAAATGTTGCCTATGCTGTCGGTGAGTGTGCCTGCGCCTTCTTTTATCGTGATGCTTTTGCGCTCTACGACTTGCCCCTCATAGGTTGCGCCGTCTGCCTGCACGAGGCGTGCGCATTGCTTATATATATATAATATTGTATGGCGGCGCACCGGACGGTCGGCAAACCACGACTTTATCTTTTGGCAGAAATTGCGCCAAAGCGCAGTCGGCCAGCCCTCGTCGGCATACACTGCGGCGGCTATCCGTTCCGCGCCTATCCATTTTTCGTCTGCCACGATGCCGCTTAGGCGGCCGAAGCAGTTGATTACCGCTCCGCCTTCAGCAGAGGCGAAAGTGCTTAGCGCGGCGGTGTCGGCCGTAACGGCAGGCAGGGACACGGCGGTTTCGTTGCCGAAGTCGTGGAAAAAGATGTAGCGCTTGGGCTTTGCCAACGTGCCGTAGCGCAGGGCGGCAAAGCGTGCCGCGCCTTCGGGCAATAGGGAGTCGGCGGTTTGCAATAACAGGAGCGAAGTGCTGTAACGCAGGGCGGTGTCGGTAAGTCGGTTGCAGCGCACGGTGTCTGTATAGATGCTGTCGGCAGTCGCCGTGCTGTTGAAAATCAAGCGGTACTCGGTGTGAATGGCTGCGGTGACAGGTTTGCCCGCCTCTGCTGCTGCGCAAAGCCTTGCCGCGATGCGTGCCGTGGAGTCGCGACGTGTGCCGTAGTCTTCGGCTTGCGCTTTCAGGCTCATCATTTCGTTGTAGCCGTCGTCTGCCACGGAGTGCGTGCGCTCATAGTAGTCCATTTCGCGCACCACGTGGGCGGCATCGGCAAGGTCGTTTTCCAAGTTTCTTTGCAGCGCGGCTATCAGCCGCTGCGTGCTGTCGGCCGCAAGCGTGTCGGGCAGCGTGCCGAGCAGGTTGGCGGAGGTGAGTGCGTGCCCGCTGTTGCTCACGAACACGGCCGTGCCTTCGCGTTTCTCTGCCACCGAGTCGGCGCAATAGTCCGCATCGTCGGGTTGCCCGTCTGCCATACATATATATATTGTGTCGCGGCTGCCGTCGGTGAGCATCAGACAACTTTTTGCTTCCACGCGCGCCACGCTGCGTAAGAGCGTGCTTTCGCGGGTGGGCAGCAGCCAAGGCAATATTATGAGCATTGCCGCAACCACGCAGATTGCGGCAATGATAAAGGGTCTTGATTTTAGTAGTTTCGTCATCCTTAAAATTCGCTTTTACACCAGTGCCTTTGACAAGAAATAACCGCCCAGCACGAGCCAAACGTACAGGCCGCCGGCAAGGAGAAAGGGCTTCGCGCCGGCTTGCTTGAACTTGTCGATACTGGTTTCTGCACCGAGGGCAGTCATTGCCATGGTGAGCAGGAAGGTGTCGAAGTTATTGATGATGGAAATGCCTGCCGTGAGGGTTTCTTGGGGGATAAACGTGGCCTGTTGCAGGAGCGAGTTGATGCCGATGACGATAAGGAAGTAGAAGGCAAACCAAGGAATGGTGATTTTGCTCTTTCCACCGGCGTTGCCCGTGTTATTGCCCCATTTGGCGAGGCAGAGGCTCATGATGACGAGTACCGGGGCAAGGAGCATCACGCGGATCATCTTTGTAATGGTTGCCGCGTCGGCTATGTTGCCGCCGGCCGCGTCAATGGCATTGCCTGCGCCCACCACGTGCGCCACTTCGTGCAGTGTACTGCCCGTATAGACGGCCAACTGCTGTTGCGTCAGTCCGTCGAGGATGCCGGCGCGGAAGAGGATGGGGTAGAGGAACATGGAGAGCGTGCCGAAAATCACGACCGTTGAAACCGCCACGGCGGTCTTGTGGGGCGCACATTTCACCACGGGCTCTGCGCCGAGCACGGCGGCCGCGCCGCAAATGGCACTGCCGGTCGAGGTCATCAGCGTGGTTTCGCCGTCGATTTTAAGCAGTTTGCCGAGCAGTATGCCGAGGAAGATGGTGCCTGCCACGATGATGGCATCAACGGTAATGGCGGGCAGTCCTATTTCCGCCACTTGCTGATACGTCAGTTTGAAGCCGTAAAGCACTACGCCCGTGCGCAGCACAGTTTTCGAGCAGAACTTGATGCCCGGCACCCACGTCTCGGGCAGTTTGTTGCGCAGCGAGTTGGCGTAGAGCATACCGAGGATAATGCCGACAATCAGCGGACTGAACGACAGGTTTTTTACGAACTGGAACTCGGCGATGTAGAAAGCCGAGAAGGAGAAGAGTACTATTAAGAGTATGCCGTGCAATACCTCGCCTTTGTTTTCTTTGAACATGATGTATATGATTTTCGTTGTGGTTGCGATAAATAGGGTTACGCGCTTGTCGCGCGTGGCATTTAGCGCCGTTGGCACAAAAATGCCGAATGTATTAATCGCGGCGTGCGTTTCCCCAGGGCGTTGCCCTGGGCTATGGGCAACAACTGGGCTTACAGCCCGCCACATTTATAATTTATTCTTTGTGGCGGGCGTTTGGCAATACGCTCTTACTGTTTGCAATGGGTTATTCTTCGCTGCGTTCGTCTTCTGCGCCCTCGCTTAGGAGGTCGGTGCCCCAGTGGGTGGAGGCGAGGCGCTTTTCGCGTCGAATTACTTCCTGGGCTTTCTTAGCGTAGATTATCATACGCAACGACTGGCTGTAAGAAAAATAGTTCCACATCCAGTTGAACATCACGATGAGCTTGTTGCGCACGCCGAGGATAGAGCGCAGATGCACCACGAGCCACATGAACCACGCCACGAAGCCCGCCATTTTCATTTTGCTGAACTCCGCCACGGCGCGGTTGCGTCCCACCGTGGCCATCGTGCCGAGGTTGCGGTAGTGGAACGGGCGCATGGTTTTTCCCTCCGCGAGGCGTTTCAGGTTCTTTGCCAAGAGTGTGCCTTGCTGTATGGCCACTTGCGCCAGTTGCGGGTGTCCGCCTTGCCACTTGGGGTCGCCTTCGGGCATGATGCACTGGTCGCCGATGGAAAACACGCCGTCGAGTCCTTTCACTTGGTTGAACTCGTCCACGATGATGCGCCGCCCGCGCCCGAGGTGGCTCGCATCTAGGTTGCCCACGGGTTGCGCCGCCACGCCGCTCACCCAGATAAAGGTGCGCGTAGCGATGCTGCTGCCGTCTTTGAGTATCACGCGGTGGTCCTTATAGTCGGTCACCATCTTGTTGAGCAGCACGTTCACGCCCATGCCGCGCAGGTATTTCTCCACGTGCACCGAACTCTCCTCGCTCATGGCGGGCAGCAGGCGCGGCCCGGCTTCCACGAGATAGATATGCATGAGGCTCGACGGCAGGTCGGGGTAGTCCTTAGGCAGCACAAAGTTTTTCATTTCAGAGAGTGCGCCGGCAATTTCCACGCCCGTTGCGCCGCCGCCCACGATGACCACGTTGAGCAGTTCCTGCCTTTCCTGTTCTCCGGCGCAGGTGAGGGCGCGTTCGAAGTTGTCGAGCAGCGCGTTGCGCAGTCCCATGGCCTCGCTCACGTTCTTCATCGGCATGGCTTCGCCTTCCACGTGCTCGTTGCCGAAGAAGTTGGTCGTAGTGCCGGCGGCCAGCACCAGGTAGTCGTACTGCACCTTGCCGATAGAGGTTTGAATAATCTTGTGTTCGGGAAAAATAGAGCGTACCTCCGCCATGCGGTAAAAGAAGTCCTTGCGGCGTTGGAAGATTTTGCGGAAGGGGAAAGAGATAGAACTCGGCTCGATGCCCGCCGATGCTATCTGGTAAATAAGCGGCGGGAACTGGTGGTAATTGTTACGGTCAACGAGCACTACTTGAAACTGCGAACCTTTCAGTTTGTTGGCCAATTTCAGTCCGCCAAAGCCGCCACCCACGATGACGACGCGCTTCTTGTCGGTTTGGGGTATGTTGAAACTCATGGTGTTATGATATTGTAAATATATATATGGTGCTATGATGCGATTGCTATTGGTTGGGGCGCGATCGCTTTTGATTGGGGCGGCCTGAAAGGCCAGTTGTCGCCTCCAGCCCAGGGCAACGCCCTGGGAAACGCACGCCGCGATCAATACATTCGGCATTTTTGTGCCGCCGGCGCAAAAATGCCACGCGCGTCAAGCGCGTAATCCGCAATGCCACGGGGCGTTGCCCCTCATAAAGGGGACTGCTCTTACAGAGCGCGACACTTTAATCAATGCATCACCATTCACCCAGGGCGTTGCCCTGGGCTGCGTGCAACAATTGGGCTTACAGCCCGCCCCAATAAGGTGTGTCTTTACCCCATCAATGCGGGATGATAGGTGATAGAGTCTTACAGCCCGCCCCAATAAGGTAAATCCTCCCCCTTTTACAGCAGCAGCCATCCCGCTATGCCGCAGAGGGCGATCATGACGAGGGAGTTGATGCGGAAGAGGGCGGAGCCAATGAGGGTGGCAACGAAGAGGAAAAGGGTGATGCCGAACTGCCACGGCGTTTCCTGCGGCGTGCCAAATGTGCCGGGCGTGCAGAGCAGCAGCACGGCGGCTGCCATCAGTCCGGGCACGAGGGGGCGCATCAGCGTGAGCACGCCCTCGGCCATGCCGCTCTGTTTGAAACGGACGTAAAAGCGGTGGTAAAATTCTGTCCAGAGGAAGGAGGGCAGGGCGATACCAATGGTTGCCACTAATGCCCCGCCCACTGCGGGCCAAAAGCCGTAGGGCTGGACGGTGGCGGCATATCCGCCGAGCGCGGCGGCGTTCTGTCCGATGTCGCCGGGGATAATGCGGCAGAGGGCCACGAGGTCGGCAAATTCCTCGGCGGTGAGCCAATGGTTTTGCGTCACGAGTGCGTTTTCCAAGAAAGCAAGCAGGCTTTCCATGCCGCCGAAGCCCAACAGGCCGGCAGCGAAGAAGAGCAGAAAGAGTAGAGCGTAAACCATGGCTTATTCGTTGGGTTTGATAAAGAAGCCGTAAAGCAGGCCGGGAATGATGATGCCGAGCACGATGACGAAGGGCGGCAAGCCCAAGAGACATATAGCCACTGCCGCGCCGATGGGTAGCCACACGTTGGCCAGCGTGATGCTCGTGTGGCGCAGGGTACGCGCCACGGGGATAACCAAGAGTGCGATGATCGCCGGGCGCACGCCGCGCAGAAAGGCAGCCATTTGCGGCTGTGTGCGCACGTCGCCAAACAGGCCGGCGATGAACACCATAATAATTAAAGGCGGCAGCAGCAGACCGCCAACGGCTGCAAGGCTGCCCGCCTTTCCGTGCAACTCGCGCCCGAGGAGGGTGCAGAGGTTGATGCTGAACACGCCCGGCATCGCCTTTGCCACCGTGGCGCAATGCTCATAGCGTTCTGCCTCCATAGCCGCCCCGTCGCCCTCGGCGAGCACCTTGCGCAAGGGAGCGGCAAGGGCATAGCCGCCGGCTATGTTTGTGCCTGCGGTACGCAGGAAAAGTGAGAAGATTTGGTAAAGGGTCATATACAATAGGTTTGTATAAATAATTTGAGGCTGTTGTTTTTGGGATAAAAACCATGAAAAACCGCTTGTTCTGTGTGGGCCTATTGGCTTGCCTTATCTGATAAATCCCGAGCCTGAAAGCCTATCGGCTTCCGTCTCGTGCTTTATCCGCTAAGGCGGCGGTCGGTGCCCGCCCGCCCCACACAGAACAAGGAAAAAACAAGGAAAAACCCATTTTCAATGAGAAATCCATCAAGGTCTCACGGGTTTTTAATGGTTTTTCCCTTGCTTCGTTTGAAGCGGGCGGGAACCGACCGCAGCCGTTGGGATTAAAGACGAGCGAAAACCGCGAGGTTTTCATGCTCGGCGTTAAGACCGGCGGCGTGGCCCGCAGGGCTTCAAACGAAGCAAGTGTTTTTTATGGTTTTTATCATTATCCGTAGATTGTATCACCCACGGGCATTTCCACCCGCCCCAATTATTTATGCTGCTCGCGGTAGAGGTCGTTCACCGTCTTGACGGGATTGAACGTCGTGAGGGGCACTTCCACAAACACTGTGGTCCAGTCGCTCATCGCGCCGTTCCACAGGCCGGGCAGTTCGAGGGCTTTCAGTTCGCGGCCGTCCTTGCTCTTGTGGGAGATGAAGCCCGTGAGCCGATCCACGTACTGCGGCAGGTCGAAGCGGTTGCCCTTATAGTCTTTCAAGGCGCACACGAGGTCAACGGGGTTGAAATGCGTGCCTTGCTCGAACATCGCCTTCTTTTCAGCGTCGGCCATGTCGATTTGCGAACTTTCGAGGATTTGCGGCGACACGGTGCCGTCGCTGTTGTAGGCGAGGAACGGTCCGCCGCCCGGTTCGCCCACGTTGCGCACCATACCGCAGGCACGCATCGGGCGGTTCAACTTTGTCTTCAAATACTTGTGGAGCTTATCGCCCATAAACGTCTCGCCGTCAGGAGCGTAGCAGAAGCATTTTTCTTGCAGCCAGGTGAGCATTTCCTGCATTTCGGCTTCCGTTGCGCCCTCATCGAGTTTGCGGAGCATGGCGAAAGCCTCGGCTTGCAACTTGACGAGCACGCCGGCAAGGAGTTGCTTGTACGTCACGGTGTCGCCTTTCAGACGGTCGGGCACAACGTTGTCGATATTTTTAATAAACACCACATCGGCATCGATGTCGTTGAGGTTTTCAATAAGCGCGCCGTGGCCGCCCGGGCGGAAGAGCAGGCTGCCGTCCTTTTGGCGGAAAGGCGTATTGTCGGCGTTGGCGGCCGGCGTATCGGTAGAGGGTTTCTGTTCCGAGAAACTGATGTCGAAAGCGGCATCGTGGGCGGCGGCATACTGAGGGGCTTTCTCGGCTGCCAGTGCCTCGAAGAGGGCGCGGTGCTCGGGCGACACGGTGAAGTGTACGTTCACTTTTCCGTCCTTGCCCTTAGCGTAGAGCGTGCCTTCCACGAGGTGTTCTTCCAGCGGCGTGCGCGCGCCCTCGGCGTAACTGTGGAATTTCAGCAGACCTTTCGGCAGTGCGCCGTAGTTGAGACCGTCTTTCCCGAGCAGCGTGTTCACCACGGCCTTGTATGCGCCGTCGGCGAGCAGGGCGGGAATATCCTTGCCGTGCAGGCGGAGGCAGGCAGCGTTGAGGTCGGCGTAGAAGGCCGCTTCATTGATATTATTGAAAAACGTCTTTTCAAAATCGCTTTGCGGCGCGTCGTATTCTGCATCTGCAAAGGCGAAGAGATCCTTGAACATGCGGCTGGCCGCGCCCGAGGCAGGCACGAACTTCACAATCTTGTGCGCCCCGTTCTTATAGTCGTTCCATGCGGCGAGGTAGTCGGCCGTTTCGGCGTCCGAGGGCTTGAGGATTCCTTTGCCGATAGCGGCTGCGCCTTCGAGTTTGAGGAAAGGGAAGCCTTTTTCAAAGCATGCCATCTGCTCGTTGAACTTCTCTTCGCTGATGCCTTTCTGCGCCAGCTGTGCTTTGTCTTGTGCGTTAATCATGGTATGAGGGGTTTTAAGGGTTATTGTCATGGTTTTAGGGTAGATTGTATAAAAATATTTGCTTGCTATCTGCCTGGAAGGGGCAGTACGGAGCGGAGCGACGGTAACCGGGCACGCAGTGTCCGGGAGAAAGGGCATATAAAGATGTGCCTGGAAGGCACTACGCCATAGGACAAGACTCGCATCAGGCGTACTGCCTTCCAGGCAGGTCGTTCATCGTTCTCGTTTCCGAGGACTTCGTCCCCGGTTACCGTCGCTACGCTCCGTAGTGCCTTCCAGGCACTTAACACCTGACTGGTGCAAATCGAGTCTTTCACCCTTATATATATAAATATGCCTGTTTCCTATATGCAAAGTTAGGAAATGCAAATGAATTGAAAGAACATACGGCGGAAAATCCAGTAGAAAATCGAAATTTTCTCGGAGATATTTTTTATTTGCTCCGTGATAATTTTTCCTAAGCCCGTGATATTTTTTCCTTTCTGCTAAGATGTTTTTTGTTACAAACTTTGTAACATGTATTACAAACTTTGTAATATGTGTTAGCAAGT
>ERZ809074.227-NODE-227-length-95851-cov-15.533477_pt1 | contig 95851 bp, 101 predicted proteins | sample MGYA00520795_ERZ809074 | MGnify/ENA primary metagenome ERZ809074 (study PRJEB31570, sample SAMEA3212989) | Homo sapiens | biome: human-gut; feature: human gut; material: fecal | place: Sweden | collected 2011 ...
GTGTTGGCAAATATGGAAAGTTATAATGCTATTTTAATTGAGCAGGGGAAATCTCCGATGATTTCACCACTGGTATTGAAAAAGTCCTGACTGGCAACTAATACAGGATGTTTGATCTTTTCTATTTTAAGAATATCTCCCTGGTGTAAAGGCTCCATTACCACACCTCTCTTCCGACAGGTTGACCCCAATCATATTCGCCGTCAAGCATTAATTTTCCATCAAATTCTGAGGCTCTTTCTTCTAGTGTTTTATGGCGAAAGGTTTTGGCTAAAGTAATTACGCCATTTGATATGGTAACATCTAAAACTTCATTCAATGTAAATCCTGCACTTTTTAATACTTCTTTTGGCAGTCTGATTCCCTGGCTGTTACCCCATTCTTTTACTTGTGTTTGCATGAAAAACCTCCTTACAGATAGACGTATATACTTAGTATATACACGGAAAACAAATTTATCAATACCTTATTCTCACTCCACCAACAAAGCCACCTGCGTAATAAACTTACTCGGATCCGTATGTGCCGGGGGACCTTCGAGATAGATATGCCGACAGGTTCCCTTTAAAGAAAATCCATGTTCTTTTGCATATGCGATCAGTCTGTCGCGTATATCCGGGATCGATTCATAGCTGCCGTGGTAAAAAATGCAGAGTGCTTTTTCTTCCGGCAGTCTGTGGATATATTCGCCCTCACTCTGCGGTGGGACTGCGATACAGTAGGAAATCAGGTTCGGGTCTTCTAACGGATAATCAATAAAATACATGCGTTTGCTGGTGTCTGAGCCGTATTTTCGCATAGCATCAGGGATAATATCCCGTAAATGCTCCTTTCTCTGTTCTACGGTGTCAGCACGCATCGTGCGGCGGTAAATGGTCTGTTCCGGGATCGTGACCGTATGGAGTTCAAAGTCATTGTCGCTTTTTACACGCTGTTTTAGTTTTTCAATATTGAGATTTAATTCATCACGAAGCTTTTCTAAACGCTCGATCATAGGCTCCATATCAGTAGTTCCGTCGTAATATGCCTGGATGTCATCCAAAGACAGACCGAGGTTTTGCAGTACGCGGATCGTCCGTATCTTCGTCAGGGAGTCTGCCAGATAGTAACGGTTGCCGGTAGCCCCGTCTTTTACATCTGCCTGCAACAGATTTTTTTCTTCATAATTCAATATAATTCTTCGTGTGATGCCAAGGGATTTTGCAATTTCTCCGATAGACATCAGACGATCTTCTTTCTGACTCATAAAACCTCCAAAAATGCTGTAAAATTTAGAAAAAACTCTTGTATCGTACACTGATGTACGGTGTAATATATATTATATAAAAAATGTAAAACTATGTCAATTTGGGAGTATGGATGTAAGGAGGTAACACATGAGGCAGACAAATAAGATAAGAAAGGGGATTGCCTGGCTGCTTTGCACAGTGCTGGTACTTGGAATATTACCAATGCTGCCACAAATGTCAATGCAGATATCCGCAGCAGAGAATGCCGCGAGCGTATTTGTAGATGGTGTGGAATTGCATGCGGGCGGTAAGAAGTATTTTAAAAATGGTGATACTGCTGATAGCGGTGCAACAGGTACTGATGAGGACCATAGTGCATACTACGATACGGCGGGTGAGCTTTGGCTGAATAATTTAAAGGCACATACGATCAAAGCAGATGGAAATCTTACCATATATGTATGCAACAATCAGGCTACAAATACAAATATCGTGACTGCCACGCAGAATGAAACAGCGATAGAGGTAACCGGCTATTTGACGATCCGCTATGGCGGATATGGTGGCGGAACGGGCAGTCTGACAGTGGAAAGCGACGGAAAAGAGGCAATACAGGCAGGTTCCGGTATGACGGTCTCAGATGGCGTGGAAGTGAAAGTCCGGGCGAAAAGTGGTGCTACAGCCATATCATCGGGAGGAGTGCTGAAAATCGATGGGATCAGGACGAAGCTTGAAGCAGCGGGCGATGGCAGTACGGGAAAAGGTATTTTTGCACAACAGAGTATTTATGTGAAAAACTCTGCTGTTCTGACAGCTTTTGGAGGTGCTGCTGCTTATGAGTCTCCTTCCGGTATAGATAAGAGTGGGTATGGTTATGAAGACTATAATGTATTTATCGGCGATGCTGCACCGGGAACACAGGCAGCCAAGGATACGGTATTAGATGGTTATAAATACATACTGATCGAGCCAACAGGTGTTGCAAATGTTAAGACATTGACTGAGCTGCAGGCGGCAGCCCAAAATCAATATATCAGTCTTATCAATGTCATGAATGACATAACGATCACAGATACGGTATATGTCAGAAGAGCAGTGACGATCCAGAGTCCGGATGCATCCAATGTATCAAAGTTGATCCGGGGTAAGAGTCATACAGATGTAATACTGGATTTTGATGGTGCCAATGGTCATAAGTCAGATGTCGTTACATTGAAGAATATCATCGTGGATGGAAATAAGGACGGAAATACACAGACTGCATCACCGGCACTTAAATCTAAGAGTATTTCGGTAAATTTAGAAAGTGGTACCGTGATTGAGAATAACCATGCAAAGGAAGGCGCAGCCATATATGTAAATCATTATAGTACGGTGACTATGAAAGAAGGCAGTGAGATCCGAAATAATGTATCCGAGAGTGACGGAACGGTTTATGTGATTGGCAATGGTGGATATTTTGAAATGGCTGGTGGAACTATCAGTGGTAACACAGTTGCCGGCAATGGAGGCGGAATCTATGAATTTGGAGGTGGTTCCGCCCGCATGACCGGTGGAACCATCAGTGGAAATACTGCTAAAGGAAACGGAGGCGGTGTCTATAATGTAGAGAGACTGTATGGAGGTACGATCACCGGCAATAGTACAAGTGGAAACGGAGGCGGTGTTTTCGTTCCGGTAAGTGGAGCATGTCTTTTAAACAGTGATATCAATATCAGTGGCAATTATAAGGACGGTATCTGGAGTACAACAGAACAGCGCTATACCACAGGAACAGGCAATAATCTTTATCTGTCGGATTTCGGATCAAATGTATATGTGGAAGGTTCCTTAGCGGGAAATGCTAAGATAGGTATCACCAGTGCTCTCGAAACCTATCCTGTTTCCATAGGTGGAGGAGATGCCAGATATATCTATGGTAAAGGTTATGTGTTGAAAGAGTCGGATGTATCTAAATTTGTCAGTGATAAGGATGGTTTCGTAATAAAAGAAGACAATAATGAGCTTTTTTTGAAAAAAGAAGCTGCTACATTAAAAGCATCCGATTTTCAGTTTAAAGCGCCACAGAGTCTGATCTACAATGGGGAAGCAAAGGCAGCAGAAATATCGAAAAAAAATGGGACTTCCTGCGGAGATATCACAGTAGAATATTATCAGAACGGAAAGAAAGTCACACCGGTCAATGCCGGAACATATATCGCAAAGATCAATGTGGCAGAAAATGATAATTATCTTGCAGCTTCCGGTCTGACAGACAGCAGCTGGACATTTACCATTGAACCGAGAAAACTGTTAGTATCCGTTGCGGATGTTGTGATCGACAGAGGTGATGCAATGCCGGAACTTACCGTCAGAGTAGATGGATTTGCAGATGGCGAGGATGAGAACAGTATTGCAGGATTCCAAAAACCAACTGCCAAAGTAAAAGGAACCGTGAATACAAATGATACCAATGTTAAGAATTTTGAAGTAACTTACAGCGGTGGAAAGGCAACTGCAAACTATCAATTCGTAGAAAATACAATTGCAAAGATTACGATCAATTCTACGGACACAACAGCACCAAAGATTACCGGTGTTACGAACGGAAAGACCTATTGCAGTAAGGTGACAGTAACCGTTACCGACAAGGACTTAGATACCGTAAAATTAGACGGCAAAAAAGTAACTTTAAAGGATGATAAGTTTACGGTCTCTCCAAAGAGCGGAAAACAGAAAATAGAAGCAGTAGACAAAGCAGGGAACAGGACTACCGTATCCATTACCGTAAATAACGGACATACCAAGAGTGACTGGATCATCGACGAATTACCTACTTCCACGAAAGAAGGAAGCAGACATAAGGAATGTACCGTATGTGGAGCAGTGGTAGATAGTGTCAGCATTCCAAAACTGACACCAAGTAACCCGGAGAATCCAACAAAACCGGATCCGGAGAACCCAACGAAACCAGACCCGGAAAAACCAACCAACCCGGAGAAGCCTACACAGAAGAAATATAAGGTGATCGAGGGGGCAGATGCTACCTATACGATCAATAAAGATGGAAATCTGATCATGCGTGCAGACAGTAAGTATAAGAATTTTAAGGGAATTGAAATCGACGGTAAGACTGTAGACAGCAAGAACTATACGGCATGGAGTGGTTCTACTTATGTAAAATTCAAAAAAGATTTTGTGAATACTTTATCCGTAGGAAAGCATACCGTAAAATTCAAATTTACGGACGGCTATGCAACTACCAGTCTGACGATTGCAAAGAAGGATAATTCTGATACTAAGAATCCTTCCGATAATAAAAAACCGGATACAAATACGAACACATCGGGCAATGGAACAAACAATACAACAACCACAGCCAATACACAGGTAAAAGCACCGAAGACCGGTGATACCTTCCAGCCGATACTCTGGGCAGGAATACTGTGTGTTTCCGTAGCAGGAATGGCAGGAGTTGTAGCAGCCGATAAAAAGAGAAAGAAATGTCAGTAGGAAGTAAGAATAAGAAGTATTAATATAAAGAGTTCATAGGAAACACAAACTGAGCCTCATCCACAGAAAGAAGTGGATGGGGCTCAGAGTTTTATTGCTGATCACAGAGGTGGGGAAGGGTCAATCTGACTAATTATTTTCATATCATAGAGCATGCAGATGAATTGACGCAGATGTTAGCGAAGAATCAGGGCATACAGTGAGAACGGACAGAGCCTGACCGTTGCGATCATCTTAGAATCTTAACATATTACAAAAATCCTTAAAATCTTCCTTTACATTACTGTTTTATCATGGTAGTATACTAAAGTACAGTGAATGAAAAAGGAGGATTTTTTTATGAAAAGAGCAACCGGATTTGCGGCAGTGCTTATGGCAGCGGCAATGGTATTTACAATGGCAGGCTGTGGAAGCAGTAAAGATGCAGATACATCTGCAAAGAAAGAGACAAAGACAGAGGATTCTAAGGATAAGGAAAATTCCGATAAGCAGTTTATCGTTGGATTTGATGCAGAATATCCTCCATATGGATATAAAGATGACAATGGCGAATATGTAGGATTTGACTTGGATTTAGCACAGGAAGTATGTGCCCGTAACGGCTGGGAACTTGTAAAACAGCCAATCGACTGGGATTCTAAAGATATGGAGTTAAATTCAGGTTCCATCGACTGTATCTGGAACGGATTTACGATGACAGGACGTGAGGATGACTATACATGGTCAAAACCATATGTAGATAACTCTATCGTTGTAGTAGTAAAAGAGGGTTCAGGAATTGAGAAAAAAGAGGATTTAGCAGGAAAAGTCGTAGCCGTACAGGCAGATTCTTCAGGACTTGCAGCTTTGACAGATGAAGAGGACAACGAAGAAAACTTAAAATTAGCAGCAAGTTTTTCAGACTTACAGCAGGTAGCAGATTATAACACAGCATTTATGAACCTTGAGGCAGGAGCCGTAGATGCGATCGTAGTAGATATCGGTGTGGCAGATTATCAGTTAGAATCCAGAACAGGATTTGCAATGTTAGATGATAAGATCCGTACAGAGCAGTATGCAGTTGGTTTCAAACTTGGAAATGAAGAGTTAAGAGATCAGGTACAGAGTACATTAGATGAGATGGTAAAAGACGGTACATTTGATGATATCGCAAAAAAATGGGATTTATCAGATATGGTATGTCTTGGTAAGTAAGGAGCAAAGAAATGGCATTTGATATCATGTTTCGTCAGCTTTTACCGGGTATGGGGGCATCTGTTTCCATATTTGTGCTGACGTTGCTGTTTTCTCTTCCATTAGGACTTTTAGTGGCATTTGCGAGAATGTCTAAGATAAAACCGCTTCAATGGATCACAAAATTTTATATATCCATTATGCGTGGAACACCGCTGATGTTACAGCTTTTAGTGGTTTATTTCGGACCGTATTATGTATTCCGGCAGAATATTTCCACCGAATACCGGTTCTATGCAACGATCATCGGATTCAGTATCAACTATGCGGCGTATTTTGCAGAGATTTACCGCTCCGGTATCCAGTCGATCCCGGTAGGACAGCGTGAGGCAGCAAAAGTCCTTGGATATTCCAGGGTCCAGACATTTTGGAAGATCATTTTTCCACAAATGGTAAAAAGGGTGCTGCCGCCGGTGACAAATGAAGTTATCACACTGGTCAAAGACACTTCACTGGCATTTGTATTGGCATATGCAGAGATGTTTACGATCGCAAAACAGATCGCAGCGGCACAGACCACGATCGTACCATTGTTTGTAGCGGGACTGTTTTATTACATATTTAATCTGATCGTAGCGGTAGGCATGGAATATTTAGAAAAACGCCTGTCTTATTATCAGTAGGAGAAATGCGATGAAGTTATTAGAGATAGAGAATTTAAAGAAAAGTTTTGAAGACCTCGATGTACTGCATGACATTTCTCTTGGGGTAGAAGAAGGAGAAGTCGTTGCGATCATCGGTCCGTCCGGTTCCGGAAAATCTACGCTGCTGCGTTGCTGCACAGGCTTAGAGCAGGCAGACAGCGGAACGATCCATTATGAGGGAAGTTACGGACTGGTATTTCAGAATTTTAATCTGTTTCCACACTATTCGGTGTTGAAAAATATTATGGATGCACCGGTCAGTGTCCAGAAGCAGAGTAAAAAAGAAGCAGAAAAAGAAGCAAGACGTCTTTTGGAGAAGATGGGCTTAGGGGACAAAGCAGATGTCTATCCGTGCCAGCTTTCAGGGGGACAGCAGCAGAGGGTAGCCATTGCAAGAGCACTTGCATTAAAACCGTCAATTCTGTTTTTTGATGAACCGACAAGTGCATTAGATCCGGAACTGACCGGAGAGATTTTAAAAGTAATCCGTGAACTTGCGGAAGAAAAAATGACTATGGTGATCGTGACACATGAGATGAGCTTTGCAAGGGATGTAGCAGACCGCGTGATCTTTATGGATGGCGGATATATCATTGAGCAGGGTAATCCAAAGGAAGTCATCGAACACCCGAAGGAAGAACGGACCAGACAGTTTTTGGCAAGATTTATGCAGGGATAAAAATCGAATTCACAAATATAGTTTGCATTAGAGGGAAGGTTGTACTTTCCCTCTTTTTTTGCTCTATAGGAAATACCCAAAACTACCCTTTACACAGGGGGAAAATACTCTTATACTACTATAGAAAGAAAAAACACAGAAAAGGGGACGGTATGAAAAGAACCGAAGAAAAACAGGGAACATTAAGATGGGATAAATTAGACAATACAGCACATGTATTTCCGGTCATTGCCGGAAATGAGATGACGAATGTGTATCGGATCAGTGTTGTCTTAAAAGAAGAAGTACAACAGGATCTGTTACAGCAGGCATTGGATATTGTATTGCCGAAATTTGAAATTTTTCATGTGCGGCTGCGGCAGGGAATTTTCTGGTATTATTTTGAAGAAAATGTAAAGAGGGCTCCGCGGGTGCATGAGGAGGAAACCTATCCATGCCGTTACATTGTACAGAACAAGAATCGGAGTTATCTGTTCCGGGTAACTTATTATAAGAAGCGGATCAATTTAGAAGTTTTCCATGTGCTGACCGATGGAATGGGCGGTATCAATTTTTTACGGGAGCTGACTTATCAATATCTGCGTCTGGCTCATCCGAAACTTCGTGAGCAGGTGGGCGGCGATGCTCTTTGCAGTGAGACTTCGTTAAATACAGAGGATAGTTTTATCAAGAATTACAGAAAGAGCAGCCAGAAGATTTATAAGACCCAGAAGGCATATCTGCTCAAAGGAGAAAAATTCAAAGAGCCGGAGTTTGGCGTAATACACGGATATTTGAATATCCCACAGCTAAAAAGTGTCTGTAAGAAGATGGGAGCAAGTATCAATGAATATTTAGTCAGTGTCTTTATCTGGAGTATTTATACGGAGTATATGCATGGGATGCCGGAGAAACGTCCGGTCCGTGTCGCCGTTCCGGTCAATCTGCGTCCGTTTTTTAACTCTGTGACGACAAAGAATTTTTTTGCAATGGTCTCGGCAGAATTTGAAGCCAAAAAGGAAACCTATACCTTTGAAGAGGTACTAAAGATTGTGTGTGAGAGTCTGCGGTCACAGATCAATAAAGAGCATTTAGAGGATATTTTTTCTTATAATGTATCCAACGAAAAGATATTGATCGCAAGGGCAGTCCCGTTGGTATTGAAAAAACTTGCCATTCGTTCGGTCTATACATCGGCGGCACTGGCAAATACCTCTACAATTACTAATATAGGAAATATTTCCGTGCGGGAGGAATATGAGCCATATATAGAGGGATTTCATGCCTATCTTGCGATGTCCAAAGGGCAGAACTTAAAAGGAACGATCTGTTCTTACAAGGATACACTGGTGTTTACGTTTAGTTTTATTTTAAAAGATACTTCCGTACAGAAAGCTTTTTTTAGAAAGTTAGCGTCCGATGGACTGGATGTTTCGATAGAAAGTAATGGTGTGTGTTATGAGTAAATGCAGAAATTGTAAAATAGAGATTTTAGACCGTACCGGAGTCTGCCCGCTGTGCCATTGTGTGGTGGAACAGGACGGAAGCGAAAGAGAAGCGGCATATCCTGATGTGGGAATCCGGGAAAAACGTTTTGCACTGATCATCCGTATCTATGTATTTTTAGCCGTTATGGCAGAGGCACTGTTGGTATTCATCAATGTAAACCATCATAAGGGAATCTGGTGGAGTGCGATTACGGCAGGAGTATTTATTTACATTTATCTGATCATGAAGATCGGAATCCAAAACGATGCAGGCTACCGCAGTAAGATTATTCTTTTGACGATATTCAGTATCGGACTGCTCTTTCTGATTGATGAAGTGGCCGGTTATCGTGGCTGGTCTTTGAACTATGTCCTGCCGGCAGGCGTGATCATGCTGAATGTGGCGATTATACTTTTGATGATCGTCAACTGGAGGAACTGGCCGAGTTATCTGCTGTTTCAGCTTTTTTGCATTTTGTGCAGTATCTTTCCGATCATTTTATGGAAGAAGGATGTCATTACAAAACCGTTTTTAAGTGAGATTGCACTTGCTGTTTCGGTATTTTTGTTCCTCGGCACCTTTATCATTGGCGGAAGCCGTGCGAGAGCGGAATTGAAGAGAAGATTTCATGTTTAGGAAACTGAGGCGTAAGGAGTAAGAAGAAAATATGGCAGAAAGTATCAGAGGAAAAGTGATCCGCGATCTGATTGCCCGTTTTTCAAATGATCTGTTGATCGGCAAAAAGATAAAAAGCGGAGAGTTAAGAAAAAGAGCTGTGGATTTAGAACCGGAGTGGAAATGTCCGGAGCAGTTTACCAATACCATGATCCTTATGGAAAATTTTACCATGGAGCTGTTAGAGCCGGTGGAAAATGTGGGCAGCCGGGTGGTGCTGCAGCTTCATGGAGGCGGATATATTGCCACGATGAAGAATGCATACCGTTCGTTTGCGGCACTTTACAGTGAGTTGGGCGGCAACTGCCGTGTATTGACCATTGATTACCGGGTTGCACCGGAGCATCCGTATCCGGCGGCATTAGAGGATACGATCGCGGCATATCACTGGCTGTTAGAGCAGGGATATCCGGCAGAAAAAATTGTTGTGGCAGGAGATTCCGCCGGTGGCGGATTGGCATTGGCACTCTGCCTATGGCTGAAAAACCATAAAGAACCGCTGCCGTCCGGTGTGATCGCCATGTCACCGTGGACAGATCTAACGATTAGCGGCGAATCGGTGGAAACAAACTTTGAGAAAGATCCGTTGTTTGGAAAAACAAGGGACAGTATGTTATATAACAAGGACTACCTTGGAGACAATGACCCGACGAATGAGTATATTTCTCCATTATTTGGTGATTATGAAGGATTTCCACCATTGCTGATACAGGTGGGCTCCTATGAAATGCTCTTAAGCGATTCGACCAGAGTTGCGAAAAAAGCAAAAGAAACCGGAGGCAAAGTAAAACTTTCCATATATGAGGGAATGTTCCATGTGTTTCAAATGGCAATGCTGCTGATGCCGGAATCGAAGAAGGCATGGGCAGAGATCAAACGTTTTTTGCATTACTTAGATACAGAAGAGAATGAAATGCAGAACATAAGTAAAGAGGAAAAAGCATAGGATTCTACAGAAAGAAATATACTGTGGAGTTATCATGAAAAAAGCTGCAAAATGGTTGTTATGTATCAATCTGCTGGCATGGACACTGCTGGCAGTTCAGGTTTTGACTGTAAACATGGAGCAAAGAGTCGCACAGAATACGGTTCCTGTTCAAAATGGAGACGTGCAGGCAAAAGGAGAGGACGCAGATGCAGTGAAAAAGAAGGTAGCACTGACTTTTGATGATGGTCCTGATCCGGATTATACGGAGATGCTCTTAGACGGACTGAAAAAGAGAAATGTCAAGGCAACCTTTTTTTTGTTGGGAAAGCAGGCAGAAGCATATCCCGATATCGTAAAACGCATGCATAAAGAAGGGCATATGATAGGAAATCACTCCTATGACCATGTCAATCTAGCGAACCTTTCTAAAACGGATGCGGCAAAGCAGATCCGGATGACAAGTGAGGCAATCCATAAGATTACCGGAGAATATCCGCAGTATTTAAGGCCGCCGTTTGGAAATGAGCCACCGGAATGCAGTTGTGCGAAGAATATGATGACCGTGCTTTGGGACGTGGACCCGCTCGACTGGTGCTGCGGAAGTTCGTCTACGGTCATAGAAAAGGTGGTAAAAGCAGTGGAAGAAGACGACATCATTTTACTGCACGATGCATCGAGAAGCAGCGTGGAGGCGGCACTTGGGATCATTGATGCCTTAGAAAAACAGGGCTATGAATTTGTTACCGTGGATGAGGTGATTTTTGAATAAAAATCCATAAAAATGAAATTTGTATTGCTTCAACTTGCAAAATGATGTATATTTTATAAGGATAAGGGGATAAAAATGGATTTATTTGACTACATGAGAGAACAAAATATGCAAAATGAATCTCCGCTGGCAAATAGAATGCGACCAAAGACATTAGAGGAGGTGGTTGGACAGCAGCACATTATCGGAAAGGATAAGCTGCTTTACCGTGCGATCCGGGCAGACAAGTTGAGTTCGGTTATTTTCTACGGACCACCCGGTACCGGAAAAACCACACTTGCAAAGGTCATTGCGGGAGCAACAAAGGCAGAATTTGTGTCGATCAATGCAACTGCCGCCGGAAAAAAGGATATGGAGGCTGTGGTCGAACAGGCGAAGAACAGTCTTGGCATGTATGGAAGACGGACGATCCTTTTTATAGATGAGATCCATCGCTTTAACAAGGGACAGCAGGATTATCTGCTTCCGTTTGTCGAGGACGGTACGATCATCTTGATCGGGGCAACCACAGAGAACCCGTATTTTGAGGTAAATGGGGCACTGCTTTCAAGGTCAGTCATTTTTGAATTAAAGTCATTAGATAAAGAGGACATCCGCATACTTTTAAGACGTGCCGTAACCGATGAGGAACGGGGAATGGGTGCCTACCATGCCGTTTTAGAGCCGGATGCCGAGGATTTTTTAGCGGATATCAGTAATGGAGATGCAAGGGCAGCATTAACGGCAATAGAGCTTGGCGTGCTGACCACGGAGCGGAGCGAGGACGGTAAGATCCACATTACCCTAGACGTAGCACAGGAATGTATACAGAAGCGGGCAGTGCGGTATGATAAAATGGGAGATCAGCACTATGATACGATCTCTGCATTTATCAAAAGTATCCGCGGTTCGGATCCGGATGCAGCCGTTTATTATCTCGCCAGAATGTTGTATGCAGGCGAAGATATCCGGTTTATTGCAAGGAGAATGATGATCAGTGCGTCCGAGGATGTGGGAAATGCAGACCCGAATGCATTGAATGTGGCGGTCTCTGCCGCATTAGCAGTAGAGCGGATCGGGATGCCGGAGGCAAGGATCATTTTAGCACAGGCAGCTACTTATTTAGCATCGGCTCCAAAGAGTAATGCATCCTATTTAGCCGTTGACCGGGCAACCGAGTGCATGAAGCAGACGATGACTGCTCCGGTGCCGGTACATTTACAGGATTCCCATTATAAAGGAAGCGAAAAATTAGGACATGGTCTGGGTTATTTATATGCACATAATTACCCGAACCACTATGTAGAACAACAATATCTGCCGGATGCCTTAAAAGACGAGGTCTTTTATGAGCCGACAGAGATCGGTTATGAAAAACAGATCAAGGAGCATTTACAGTTTTTAAGAGGCAATCAGACAGAAAACTAATATGATAAAGCATGAAGGAGTTTAGGAGGAAATATGAAGTCTTATCAGGAAATGTCAAAAGAAGAGTTGTTACAGGAAAAAGAAAGTTTGAAAGCAGCGTATAAGGAATACCAGAAGATGGATCTGAGTCTGAACATGGCAAGAGGAAAACCGGCAGTCGAGCAGTTGGATATGGTCATGGATATTTTAGACGTACTGGATTCTAAGAGTGAGATGGTTGCAGAAAACGGAATTGATGTACGCAATTACGGTGAGATGGATGGTATTCCGGAAGCCAAAAAACTGATGGCAGATATGATGGGAACAAAAGCTGAGAATGTACTGGTATTTGGAAATGCAAGTCTTACGATCATGTATGATACCGTGTCACGTTCTATGACACATGGTGTCTGTGGAAGTACGCCTTGGTGTCATTTAGATAAGATTAAATTTCTCTGTCCTGTTCCGGGATATGACAGACATTTTGCGGTTACCGAGCATTTTGGCATCGAAATGATCAATATCCCGATGACAGAAGACGGACCGGATATGGATATGGTAGAACAGTATGTCAATAATGATCCTTCCGTAAAAGGAATCTGGTGTGTGCCGAAATATTCCAATCCACAGGGTTATGTCTATTCCGATGAGACGGTAAAACGTTTCGCGGCGTTAAAACCGGCAGCAGAAGATTTCAGGATTTTCTGGGATAATTCCTATGTAGTACATCATTTATATGAGGACAGACAGGCAGAGCTTTTAGACATTATTTCAGAGTGTGAAAAAGCAGGAAATCCGGATATTGTCTATGAGTTTGCATCTACTTCTAAAGTGACCTTTGCGGGAGCAGGAATTGCAGCCATGGCATCTTCAAAAAAGAATCTGGATTTTATCAGAAAGAGTATGACCATTCAGACGATCGGTTATGACAAAGTCAACCAGTACCGTCATGTAAAATATTTCAAGGATTTAGATGGCATCAAAGCAAAGATGAAACAGCATGCAGACATCCTGCGCCCGAAATTTGAAATGGTGGATGAGATTTTAACCAAAGAATTAGAAGGTCTTGGTATCGGAAGCTGGACAAAACCTCTTGGCGGATATTTCATTACCTTTGAAACTTTAGAAGGCTGTGCAACTTCTGTGGTAAAAAAAGCAAAAGAGGCAGGCGTAGTCCTGACCGGAGCCGGAGCACCATTCCCATATGGAACCGATCCAAGAGATTTTGTGATCAGGATTGCACCGTCTTATCCGACTTTAGAGGAACTTCGTCAGGCAGCAGAAGTCTTTGTCCTCTGCGTTAAATTAGCTTCGGTAGAAAAATTATTAGAGGCATAAAAACTGCTACAACATCAGGGCAGCGTAAACATGTGATATAGAAACTTCATATAAATAAACAGGAAATAAGTGGCAGAATGTCAGAAATCCGCAGGTATGGTTATGGTAAGGGCTGTACTTTGCGGAAGGGATGTTCTGCCATCCTGCTTTTTTGATAAAGGATTTTCTATAAAAAAGACACATTCTGCTACAAAGTATGCCTATGAGAAAAATGCTCCGAAAGGTACAATACAGATAAATAACAAGGTGGAGGGCATATCATGTTAAAGATTAAAAATCTGACAAAAGTATATGGAGACAAAAAGGCAGTGGACAATCTGTCCTTACATATCCGGCCGGGAGAAATCTATGGATTTATCGGGCATAATGGTGCGGGGAAAACGACAACCATTAAATCCTGTTGTGGAATATTACAGTTTGAGGAAGGGGAAATCCTGATCGACGGAACCTCCGTAAAGGAACAGCCGCTTGCATGTAAAGCAAAGCCGGCATATATTCCGGACAATCCGGATCTGTACGACTTTATGACGGGGATACAGTTTTTAAATTTTGTGGCAGATATTTTTAAAGTGGGTGCGAAGGAACGTCAGGAGCGTATCCGCAAATATGCAGATATGTTTGAACTGACGGAGGATCTTGCACAGCCGATCTCTGCCTATTCCCATGGTATGAAGCAAAAACTGGCGATCATTTCCGCTCTTGTCCATGAGCCGAAGCTGATCATCATGGATGAACCTTTTGTGGGGCTTGATCCAAAGGCATCACATTTTTTGAAAACGACCATGCGGGAGCTTTGTGAATCCGGGACGATGGATGAAGTCAGAGGCGATGCTTCTTTAGAAGATGTATTTTTGGAATTGGAGGATGTGCAATGACAAAAACATTGATCAAAAAACAACTGATGGAAGTCTTTGCATGGCTTTATATGGCTCTGATGGGTATTGTCAGTGTGACCTTAGGAGTGTTCGGAAGTGTTTTTAACACATTTTCCACTCTGTATCAGGCAAGGGACAATGATCTTTTGTTTGCAATGCCGATCACTGAACGGAGTGTGCTGACAGCAAGGCTTTCCGGTGTTTATGCGATGGGATTGATGTATGAGCTTTTTGTGTTAGGAAGTGATATGTTCAGCGGGCTCCCGACGATTATTCCAAGTTTCATTGTGCTGACCATTCCGATGAACCTCCTTAAAAGCAGGAAGCGTGTTCGCCAGAGGGCTCCACGCTTCCGGGAGTTTCATCTCCATAGCACAAAAAGAAACTTTTCATAATCGCCGGGAGCTCGCTGGGATATACGTTTTCTAAAGCAGTTCGGGAGGAGTGAGTTGAGTTTTACATTGAGATTTCCTATACTTACATGAATTAAAAATTTTAAAATACAAGTTCTCAAAACTTCTGATTAAGTAATCCTTAAAATAAGTTATTTTAGTAATTTTCTACACAATGTAGCAGTTCTCGGCTATCCCCACAGACAGTTGCGAGGCTTCCGTCGTGAGGAGCACACTGCCGCTCATGTTTTGTGTCTGTTTGAGCCCGTAGGGCGAGTTGCACAAAACATGAGCAAAAAGGCGTGTGAGACGAACAGGAAACGCAGCATGTCAGTGGGGATAGCCGAAGACAGCGGCATCCTATAAAGGAAAAAATACTCATAATCGCATTCAAAATCGGTTGTAACCCATTCGCCCCCATGCTATAATACCCTCAAAGCATATTTTCTTATATAAGGCGGCATTTCTGCCGTAGTCTATTACAAATCTTATTCAGATCAGAAAATTCATGCTTTTCCAACATTATGAACAGCAGGAGTTTTCGCGAAAAAGGATAAGAACTCCTGTAAAACAATTTCAAACAGGAGGTAATACTATGACAGAAACCAAAAATGAAATCAGTGTTGCAAGAAACCACAAGGACAGATTATTTCGCATGATATTTCGTGAAAAGAAGGAACTATTGAGCCTTTATAATGCAGTCAACGGAACATCTTACACAAACACAGAAGAACTAGAGATTGTAACCTTAGAAAATGCCATCTATATGAATATGAAAAATGATCTGGCATTTATCATGGATTCATACCTGAATCTTTATGAACACCAGTCCGCTTATTCCCCGAACATGCCATTGCGGGATCTGTTTTATATTGCAAAAGAATTGCAGGGGCAGGTCAATCACAGGGATCTGTATCGCAACACACTGATTAAGATTCCAACACCGAGATTTTTAGTTTTTTACAATGGTTCGGAGGAGCAGGCAGAAAAGAAATACTTACGTCTGTCGGATGCTTTTCAAAAATCCATGGACGACCCGGATTTAGAACTGGTAGTAACCATGCTAAACATCAATCTCGGAAAGAACCGGAAACTTTTAGAACAGTGCCAAACCTTAAAGGAATATGCTATCTATGTGAAGAAAGTAAGAACCTATGCAAAGAGCATGAAAGTAGAAGAAGCGGTAGACCGTGCGGTGAGAGAATGTATCAATGAAGGAATCCTGCGGGAGTTTTTGCTTCAAAACAGAAAAGAGGCGGTGGAAATGAGTATCTTTGAATATGATGAAGAAGCAGTCTTTGAGATTGTTCGGAAAGATGAATATGAGAAAGGACATCAGGAAGGAGTCATTGCAGGGAAGGCAGAGGATATTTTAGAACTGCTAGAAGATATTGGCACAATACCAGAGGAAGTGCGTGAAAAAATAACAGGTGAAATTGATCTTGAGATTTTGAAAAAATGGCACAAATTGGCGGCTAAGTCAGAGTCTATAGATGAATTTGTGTCGAAAATGTAAGTAAGGGAAATGTAGTTAGAGAGGGTATTTGTTCAGCGAGTTTCCGATGATTATTCCAAGTTTCCTTGTGCTGAGCATTCCGATGAACCTCCTCCAAAGCAGGAACCGTGTTCGCCAGAGGGCTCCACGCTTCCAGGAGTTTCATCTCCATAGCACAAAAAGAAACTTTTCATAATCGTCGGAAGCTCGCTGGGATATATGTTTTCTAATGCGGTTGGGGAGAGTAAGTTAAGCTCTACGTTGAGATTTCCGAGAAGGTGTTGCCAGATGATAGTGGCGAAAGAGACATAGATATATAAAACGGTTTTAGTATCGTGAATAGATTTTATTATGTAAACTTATCGATTTGTTGAACCTTCTTTACAATCATTAGAGAATCTTCTATATTGATACAATGCTGTTTCCCCGGCTATCTCCACAGACAGTTGCGAGGCTTCCGTCGTGAGGAGCACACTGCTGCTCATGTTTTGTGCCTGTTTGAGCCTGTAGGGCGAGTTGCACAAAACATGAGCAAAAAGGCGTGGCGACGAACAGGAAACGCAGCATGTCAGTGGGGATAGCCGGGAACAAGAATACCCCTATGAGCATTTCCGACATTTCTGTATCCATTTCATCGGTATCGCAGAACCGAAGATAATGCCCAGTGCAATAGCACCTGCCATCTTGAAAGTTTCCAGCCCCATAGAGGCAGCCATTCTGCCGTGATTCATGATCAGGTGGTAAGAAGTATAATAGATTCCGGCACCCGGAACTAAAGGAAGGATTCCTGTTACCAGATAGATAGTAACGGGAGCTTTTTTTATAATAGAAAGTATTCTTGCTAAAACGGTTACAAAGAAGGTAGCAAAAAGGGCAGCGATTACAACACTGTTGCCGAACTTTTGAAAAAGCAGGTACATTCCCCAGGTAAAGCAGCCGCAAAGACCGCAGGCAAAATACTGTGAGCGTGGAGCAGAAAACAGTATGGCAAAAGCAAAGGTAGAAATAAACGCTAATAATAATTGTCCGATCATAATAAAGTACCTCCGAAAAACTGGTAACAGGTCATCACGGCACCGACTCCCACAGCAATACAAAGGGCTGTTACAAGTGCGTCTACCATGTGAATGACACCGGAAAGAAAATCTACATTAAAGAAATCCCGAATGGCATTGGTTAAAAGCAGTCCCGGAACAAGTGGCATGATACAGCCGATGACCATTTTATCGACCATGACAGGTGCATGCAGGGCATAAGGTAAAATGCTGAGTGCCGTTACGAGAGCACTTGCGGCAATCGTATAAAAAAAGCGGGAGGACTGCCGTATTCTGGCATGGTACAAAAAGGACTGCAGGGCAATTCCAATAAAAAGAGAAAAAAAGCAGTCTAAATATTTTCCACCAAAAAGCAGGGTAAATGCGGCACAGCCAAATCCGGAAGCCAGGTGTCGGAGTAACTGTTTTTCACTGAGAAGGGTGCTGCAGCTTTTCATTTTTTGGATAGCTTCTCCCGGAGGATAGTGGAACTCACAGATTTCGCGGGAGAGCTGGTTTACGGCAGCAATCCGTTCTAAATTTACATTGCTGAAAGCAACATGGCGGACCAGACTGTAGGGGTGGCTGCCCTGTTCATCAATGGTGGCAAAAATTCCGTTTGAGAGAACATAGACATTGTAGTCTTTGATGCCGTAGGATTCAATGATCCTCATCATCGTATCTTCCACGCGAAAAATTTCGCCTCCGTTTTTTATGAGAATTTCTCCGGCAAGCACTGCCAAAGATAAAATTTCCTGATTTTTATTCATAGTGACCTCGTGTATTTGTATCATTGTAAATTAGCGATGTGTGAGAAATGACCTCACGCAATCTATAAATAAAGTATGCAAAAAAGAGGAGCTTGTCAATATTTATTTCAATAAAAAAGAAAAGAATATTTTTAGAAAAAACTGACATACTAGAGGCAAATGGAAAAACGAGGTGATAAGATGAAACAGAAGACATACAGACTGTGTCTGTTTTCCATGATCGTCATTGTATTGGTAGTTGGGCTCCTTTGTTATGATCGTGCAGGAAAACAGGCACAGAATATGGCAGGTGCTGTGCTGGTGATGGAGGAATAGATGAGCAGTCAGACGATTTATATTAAGATAGATAAAAATGTATTGGTGCATAACCGCAATATTACGCTGGGTGACATCGCAAAAATTGAGTGTACGGATGTCGGGATGTTACGCAAGATCCGTCAGAAAAAAGTCTATTCTTTTCAGGGAACGCATGCGAAAAAAAATCAGTTTCAGGTATTTTCCATATTAAAGATCATTCAGCTGATCCATGAGGATTATCCGAATGCAGATGTGCAAAACGAGGGTGAGGCAGATTTTATTGTGGAATATGTGCCAAGACTGAATCCACCGATGGGGGTTGCTTATTTAAAGACCATTTTATTGTGCATTGTGATCTTTTTCGGTTCCGCCTTTACGATCATGGCATTCAATAACGATGTCGGCGTCAGTGAAGTTTTTGCAAAATTTTATATGCAGGTGATGGGAAAAGAGACCAGTGGATTTACGGAACTGGAAGTGTTTTATTCTATCGGTATTGCGTTTGGAATCCTGGTATTTTTTAACCATGTCGGAAGAAAGAAGATCACACCGGACCCGACTCCGCTGCAGGTGGAAATGCGTAAGTATGAAAATGATATAGATACAACATTTATCGAAAACAGCAGCAGGGGAGGAAGCAATATCGATGTGGGTTAATCATGTGATCTTAGCATTGATGGGATTGTTTGCAGGCTTTGCAGTATCTGCCGGAACATTTGCTTTTTTAATTGCCATCGGTGTTATCCCGAGACTGATCGGAAAGTCGAATACGGCAAGGGCGGTATTTTCTTATGAAACGATGATCCTGTTAGGGGGCGTTGTTGGAAATATAATCTCCACCTATTCGGATATGTCCATGCCGGCAGGCAGGATTTTGTTGATCCTGTTCGGTTTTTGTGCAGGCATTTTTGTGGGCTGCATTGCCGTTTCTTTAGCAGAGATCATCAATACATTTCCCATTGTGTTCCGGCGTTATAAATTGAGTATCGGACTGGCATGGGCACTGGCATTTATGGCATTTGGAAAAATGGCGGGTGCATTGTTCTATTTTTGGACAGGGTATATGAGTACGCTGTAATAAGGAGGAAAACAGAGTGAAGGAAGAAGATAAGCAGATTCAAAATGAAGAGTATAATGAGTATGTAAAACAGGTGACTCCGACGAATAATCTTTTTGGAAATATGGTAAAAGCGTTTATCGTAGGAGGTGTTATCTGTGTTATCGGTCAGGTGATCTTAAACGTAGCTATGAACCGGTTTGGACTTGACAAAGAGACAGCAGGAAGCTGGTGCAGTATGTTGTTAATTTTGTTGAGTATTATTCTAACAGGATTTAATATTTACCCAACGTTCGCAAAATGGGGAGGTGCCGGAGCATTGGTGCCAATCACCGGATTTGCCAATTCCGTGGCTTCGCCGGCAATCGAGTTCAAAAAAGAGGGTCAGGTGTTTGGAATCGGATGTAAGATATTTACGATCGCAGGACCGGTCATCCTCTATGGAATTTTTACAAGCTGGGTGTTAGGACTCATTTACTGGATCGGACGATGCGTGGGATGGTTTTAAAAGCAGATGTTGTCCGGACAGATGTTTTATAAGCCGCAGTAGCAGGACATCATGGATGTTAGAGTTTGCTATTGCGGTTTTTTTACTCTATAGGATTAGGGGCAAAAGACGGTTTGAAATTTTTGGATTGGCAACTTGTACAAATCCGGGTCTATTTTGTTCCGTTGTACGAAAATAAGAAAATCTAAGTCTGTCTGAGTCAGGCTGCAATGGAGTGACGTGTACGTCTTAAACGCCCCGTCCATGGGGCATTAAGACTTTTGCTGCCGTCCATGGCAGCAAAACACTGTACATGAACAGCCAGACTAAGATTTACTAATTTTCTCCCAAAGTCACAAAAGCAGTCCCGGTTTTGTGCAAGTTGCCGACCACTAAGGTTGTGAGCCGTCTTTTGCGATACTAATCTCTATAGGAAATATTGTGTTACATAAAAGTATAAAATTCGTGTTTTCGATAGAGCAAGAAGCCCTTCAGGCGAAGATGTGCAGCACACTTTTGTCTGTAACATATCCAGCATACTTGACAACCAATATTATACGTCATATAATATTGACTATCAAATAGCAAGGAGAGATTCCATGATTTTTCAGACGGGTGCGGCTCTTTTGGATGCAATCGTTCTTGCAGTTGTTTCCAAAGAGGAAGAAGGCACATATGGATATAAGATCACACAGGAAGTACGCAGTACGATCGAGGTTTCGGAATCGACACTTTATCCGGTACTCCGGCGGCTGCAAAAGAACCGGTGTTTAGAAGTATACGATGTGGAATGTGCGGGCAGGAACCGGCGGTATTACAAGATTACAGATGCCGGAAGAGCACAGCTTTTATTATATCGCAGGGAATGGGCGGATTATTCTTCTAAAATCAGTCTGCTGTTTTCTGGAGAGGAGATTAAATGAACCGAAAAGTATTTATGGAGAGACTGCGTGAGTGTTTAGCAGATATTTCTGCGGAAGAAAGAGAAGATGCACTTACATATTATGAGAGTTATTTTGAAGAAGCCGGTGTGGAAAATGAGGCACAGGTCATTGAGGAACTGGGTTCTCCTGAAAAAGTAGCAGAGAACATCAAGCGTGATCTGCTCGAGGAACCGCAGAGCAGTATCCAGGCACCGGAATGTGTGAAAAAGGAATCGTCAGAGGATTTTTCATCAGAAGATTTTGAAAAAAACGAACAATACGAAGAATATGAACAAAAGGATAAGTCAGGAAGGATTGCTATGATCATTGTAATTGCTGTTTTAACGTTTCCAATCTGGATCACTGTGGCAGCAACATTATTTGGACTGATCGTAGCAGCTTTTGGCGTGTTGTTCGGATGTGCAGCGGGAGGCATTGCCGCAACAGTGGGACTTCTGATATCAGGAGTGGCATTAATTGGCATGGGAATCGGCGGATGTATCTCCGGCAGTATTGCAGCGGGAATCCTTGTGACGGGAGCCGGATTTTTCGTAATGGCAATCGGAATCCTTTTATTGATCTGTGTTGTATGGATCTGTGGCAGGGCAGTTCCGATATGTTGCCGTTGGATCGTTAATCTTTGTAGAAAACCATGGCAAAGAAGAAAGGAGCGTATGTCATGAAAAAATTTGTGAAAGGCTGTCTGATCTTAGCAGCCGTATGTGCGGTACTTGGCGGTGTGGCATGCGTAACCGGACTGGTATTAGGAGCCGGAACAGGGGAGCTGCAGCAGGCGTTTCGTGAGAGTGGATTAAAAGACTGGATTTGGGAAATCGGTTCGGATAGTTCAGAGGAATCTTTTGACTGGGAAAAGGAAAGCGACGTGTCAAAGACGCTGGATAGTTTTTCAAGCGAAGAGATCGATTCTTTAGAAATTGAATTAAAATATGGAACATTAGATATAGAAGAAAGTGATACGGATGAAGTCACGGTAAAAGTAGAAAAAGATCAGGAAAAATGCAAGGCTACGGTCAAGGATAAGGTACTGAAAATAGAGGATACAAGAGAAAAAGGGATCAAAGGTCATAACTACCATGTGCTGTTGCTGCTTCCAAAAGGAATGGAGTTTGATCATATAAAAATTGATAATGATGCAGGAACGGTGGATGCACATGACACCACCTTAAAAGCACAAAGCATCAATTTCAAGGTTTCTGCCGGAGAGATTATGGCGGAGCGTTTAGAGACAGAAAAGTTAAAGCTGCGGGTAGGTGCCGGAAATGCAGACATCGATGAGCTGAAAACAAGTGATGCAGATCTGACCTGTGGAGTTGGAAATATTGATGTAAAACTCATGGGCACTGAAAAAGATTACAATTATCAGGTAAGCTGCGGAGTAGGAAATATCTCGATCAATGGACAGGATTTTTCTTCACTGGGCAAGGATAAAACCGTGGATCATGGTGCTAAAAAAGAGATACGCTTAGATTGTGGAGTAGGAAATATTACATTGGTTACAGAGAAGGAGGAAATTTGAGATGGAAACAAAGAAATTGTATCGTTCTAAAAAAGACAGAGTTTTTGCAGGAGTATGTGGAGGAATCGGTGAATACCTTGGCGTGGACCCGACCGTGATCCGACTTCTGGCAGTGATTTTAGGATTTACGGGAAGCGGTGTGCTGGCTTATATTGTGGCAGCTATCCTGATACCGGAAAATCCGGTGTATTAAGGAAGTACCGAAAGACCCTGATATGCAGTCTGTGTATCAGGGCTTTTTGCGTTAAAAATTTCATAAAAGTATTGAAACTTTTTGCTATGTAGGGGAATCTAATGATTAGAAAAGAAAAAAGGAGGTACAGGCAGGTAATGTTTTTTCAAAGAAAAGACGTAAAGGAACAAAAGATAGAAGAACTTTTGTTAGAAAACTATAACAGATATTACCGATTGGCATACAGTTATGTACACAATGAAGCGGATGCAGCAGATATTGTACAGAATGGAGCCTATAAGGCAATACGAAATAGTGATTCGTTGAAAAATGTGGAATATGCACAAACGTGGATCTATCGGATTATGCTGAATGAGATTTTTCAATGTGCCAAAAAGAAACAGATGGTTTCATTAGACGAACTGCCGACAGAACAGGGACAGGAAGATCACTATGAAAATATTGATCTGAAAAGAGCATTAGATCAGATGAACCCGCAGGATAAGGCAGTGATCGAATTAAGGTATTTTGAGGATATGAAGATAGAAGATATTGCAAAGGTGTTAGATGAAAATGTCAATACCGTAAAAAGCAGACTTTACCGGGGACTGAAAAAACTTCGGTTAGAACTGACAGATGAGTGGCAGTGGGAATAGAAAGGAGATATTGTTATGGAAGAAAAAAAGAAGAACAATGCAGAAACATTAGAACAGGTAAAAAAAGAGTATCAAAAGCCGTGTATGACACAAGAACAGGTGGAACAGATGAAAAAAAGGATAGAAGAAGCAAAAGCAGAAAAACAAAAGAAGGTCGTCAATTCCTATATGGGAAGAAAAATAGCAGCCGCTGCAGCAGTGGTTGTCGCAGCGTTTATCGTTTTGCCAAATACATCTGAGAATGTGGCACATGCAATGAATCAGATTCCTGTGTTAGGAGGTCTGGTAGAAGCAGTTACTTTTCGGGATTACAAATATGATAACGGAAAGCATACCGCGGATATTGAAACTCCAAAACTGTCTGTGAAAAAGAGTAAGACAGATCAGGAGGATTCAAAAACACAGCAGAATCTAAAAGAGACTACGAAGGAAGTAAATGCAGAAATTCAAAAACTTACCGATCAGATCGTAACGGAGTTTGAAAGTGGTCTGAAAGATAAAGAAGGGTATCAGGAGATGCAGGTAAAGCATGAGGTACTCAGCACCACAAAAGATTATTTTACATTGAAACTGATCTGTTATCAGGCAGCCGGAAGTGGTGCGGAAACCGATTATTATTATACGATCGATTTAAAAACAGGAAAACGGCTGGCGCTGGCAGATCTGTTTGTAGAAGGTGCCGATTATATTACTCCGATCAGTGAAAATATTAAACAGCAGATGAGAGAACAGATGAAAAAAGATGAGAATGTTATATACTGGTTAGATGATCCAGAGGTGTCGGAATGGAACTTTGAAAAGATTACGGACCAGACATCATTTTATCTGAACCAGGATGGAAAACTTGTCATTTGCTTTAATGAAGGTGATGTGGGACCGATGTCCATGGGATGTGTACAATTTGTAATTTCAAATAAAGTCATTGCAGATATAAGAAAATAAATTATCATTTAATAAAAATACCCTTTACCGGTCAGAAACCGGCGAAGGGTATTTTTTAAAATAAAGCATTACACGCTTTGGTATTTCATCTTTTAAGCACAGATCCATTCTCTTGCATCTTCAATCTTCATAAGTACCGGAAGCAGTACCAGACTGATGACGATTCCGGTAACACCCTGTAAAATGTTGAAAGGAATACCGGAGGCACTAGAAGCAATACCGGCAGCAAGTGTTGCGGAGTTAAAATGTCCACTGGCGAGAGCAGCAAGTCCTGCTTCATAAACAAAGTAGCCAAATACCATAACGGCTTCACCGATGATACCACCCAAAATGATGCTTAAATATTTTGCACCATTTCCGTTAAAACGATGCTGCATGCGGTGGAATAAGAAGCCTGCAACAAAAGCGGTAAGCGCTTTGATGATCAGTGTGGCAGGTGCCCAGGAAGCATATCCTGAAAAAATATCTGCAAACATAGAACCGATGCCGGCGGAAAGTGCACCGCCTAAAGGTCCAAGAACGATACCACATAAGAGGACGAGACCGTCTCCTAAATGAATATAGCCTAAGGTAGGTGTTGGGATTTTAATGATCATGGTGGCAATGCAGGTCAGAGCAGCCATTAATGCACCAATCACAAGTTTTTTTGTGCTTTTCATATCCAATTCTCCTTTTCGTTGTCTTTTGTTACTGCACATTATAGAGAGAAGATGGCTGTTGTAAAACATCCAGTTTTAAAATAATTACACAAGCCAGTTTAGATATGATCTGATATCAGAAACGGTAATGAGCAAGAACAATAATGAGAATAATATGATAGAAAAAACAGACCATAACCGGTTCTTTTTTAACAGATATTTCGTAAATTATAAAAAATGGAAAGTTCTATATAAGATATTTGTATGAATAATGAAAAATTAGAAAATCTGCTCAATCTTTCTTTAGAGGCAACACAGCGGGAAAGAGAGAAATCAGAGGAATTAGAGATCGGATATGAGAAAAGCACCAACACATGGGAGCTGATCGTCAAGTATAGTGGAGATATCAGTCATTTAGAAGATTTAGAGCGGGGAATCATTATCGAAAAACTGAGTAATGAGTACGCGATCATCCGTATACCGGAGGATCTGATCGCAGAATTTGTGGCAAATCCGGAAATTGAATTTGTGGAAAAGCCTAAAAATCTGTATTTTTCACTGGTACAGGGAATCCGACAGTCCTGTGTTCTTCCGGTACGCAGGAGTCCTTACTTTTTAGAGGGAAGGGATGTCATCACAGCCATTATCGATTCGGGAATTGATTATTTTCACCCGGATTTTAGAAACGAGAATGGCAGTACCAGAATTCTTGCACTGTGGGATCAGACGTTACAACCGAGAGAGGGAGAAAAGCCGCCCTATGAATTTCGTCGGGGTGTGGAGTTTGATCGGGAAGACATTGATCGCGCATTGGCAGCTGGAAGTGAAGCGGAAGGATTTCAGATTGTTCCAAGCCGTGATACCAGCGGACACGGTACCCATGTGGCAGGAATTGCAGCGGGAAACGGCAGGGCATCTGCAGGGCGTTACACCGGTGTGGCACCGGAGAGTGAACTTTTGGTTGTAAAGCTGGGATATGCAGGAGAAAACGCATTTCCAAGAACTACGGAATTGATGACGGCACTGGATTATGTGGTGCAAAAAGCGCTGGAATACCGCAAGCCGGCAGCAATCAATATCAGCATTGGAAATACTTATGGCGGTCACAGTGGAACTTCTTTGTTAGAGACTTATATCGATGATATTTCTAATTACGGAAGAAATGTAATCTGCGTTGGCAGTGGAAATGAAGGGGCAGCCAGAGGACACGCACAGGGAACTTTAAGAGAGGGATTTTCAGAAGAGATCCAGTTAGCGGTAGCACCTTATGAGACGACCTTAAGTGTTCAGATCTGGAAAAATTATACCGATGATTTTGATATCAGCGTGATCTCCCCCTCCGGCAAAAGGGTTGGACCACTTCAGCAGATTTTAGGTGCACAGCGTTTTACACTGGATGGAACAGAAATTTTGCTTTACTATGGAGAACCGAGTCCATATAGCCCGTATCAGGAAATCTATATTTCATTTTTGCCGGTCGCAGATTATATCGATAGCGGTGTCTGGAGATTTGAATTAATACCGCACAGGATCGTACAGGGAAATTATAATCTGTGGCTGCCAAGTCAGGCAGTATTAAGTGCGGGAACCGGTTTTTTATATCCGTCAGAAGAGATTACGCTGACCATTCCATCTACAGCCTCCAGAGCCATTACCGTAAGTGCCTATGATGCCTATTCCATGCAGCTTGCTGATTTTTCCGGGCGCGGCTATACCAGAGAAACAAATCAGATCAAACCGGATATTGCAGCTCCGGGTGTTAATATTACCTCCTGTGCACCGGGCGGAGGATATGTCACGGCATCGGGAACATCCATGGCAACACCGTTTGTAACAGGAGGAGCAGCACTGCTGATGCAGTGGGGGATTATAGATGGCAATGATCCTTTTTTGTATGGAGAAAAATTAAAGGCATATTTAATAAAAGGAGCAAGGCATATTGAAGCGGTGACGGAGTATCCGAATCCGGAGATTGGGTGGGGGACGCTGTGTGTGGCGGAGAGCTTGCCGGGGTAATTTGAAAGACATTGATAATATACAAAAAAAGAGATATAATTATATCGATAAAATGATATATCTATAAGATGATAGGAAAGGATGAAGAAAATGATTATTAAGGCTTCAGCAACACTTCGGAACGATTATGCTTCTATTTCTGATCTTGCGAAAAAAACAAGAGAACCGATTTATATAACAAAAAATGGGGAGGGAGACGGAGTATTTATGAGTATTGATGCTTTTGAGAAAAGAGAGCAGGCATTAGAACTTCGTGCAAAAATCATGCAGGCAGAAGAGGAACGGTTAAGCGGAGCAAAGACAAAAAGTATCTCCGAAGCAAGAAAGGAATTGAGGAAACGTGCAGGAACAATATAAAGTTGAGATACTTCCGACAGCATGGGAAGATTTGAAAAAGATTGAAGATTATTATCTGCTTCAATTTGGCGTGGAATCCGCTATGAAAGTTACAGAACAGATTTTGGACAGTATTGAACGATTAGAGAGTTTTCCTGATTCTGGTTCTCTGACACCGGATAGATGGCTGAACGGGCAGGGGTATCGAATGGTCATATCTAAAAGGTATGTTTCTATATATCGACCGATAGGAAAAGTAGTTTATGTGTATCATATTACAGATACGCAGACAGAGTATACGAAATTGTTTTCGTGATGGTAAAGAGGTAGCAGGATGAAAGAATGTTCAGTTTGCCAATCCACTGGAAAAATTAAAAATCGAAAATATAACCAGAGCAAAAGTAACGAATACAAAGAGGGTAGAGAAAAATTTGCTTGCCGGGGTAAAAAATAGCACCTTTTGATTTTGGGGAAATCCAGTAAATATACGGCTTTACAATGGATTTTGACAAAGTAAATCATGTCGTTGATGAGCATATTAGATTTTGTTAAAATAAGATTAACAGTTAGTGCTAAGTGTAATATAATCGAAAGGTAACGATATACTATGAAACGTAAAATCAGATATCAGGCAAAGACAGATTTAAAACTATTGAGACGTATTAATGGAATATCCAAAGAATATGTGGCTGATAAGATTGGCTATACTATAAGAAGCCTAGAACGGATGGAAAAAGAAAATGCGGTTACAACAGAGCGTACTGCACATCAATTATGCAGTTTATATGACTTGGTGTATGAAGAACAATTTTTTATCGTGGATAAAAAATCACTGGAATGTGTTCGGCGATGTTTAGTGGAGAATAAAAAAGTACCGGAGCATATTGTCTACCATAATAGTAAGTATTATCTTTTATATGTCAGGAAGGTGGGATTGTTTCAAGATTGTATTGCAGGAAATGTAATGTGGGTTGGAAATTATAATCGAAATATGGAACGGCGAAGACTAAGGGAAGTTAATGCGAATGTAGTTTTGCAAGAAGAGCCTGCCATTGAGATAATAAATAGTGAAGATGAGTGGTGTTATTGGTATCATAATCTAATCATTGGTAAGTTGTATAAGGTGATTGTATCAGAAGGGTGTATGGAAAAGTGTCTACGAACATGTTTAGATGAAGTGATAGTTACACAAGATAATTTTCATTCGTATGACGGAATAACAGACATTGCTTTTTTGGGAACTAAAAAAAGATATTACTAAAATTCGTGCAATGCACAAAAACAAGGAGCAACACTATGGAAATTAAAAGAGATGTATACCTTGAACAGTTTAAAATACGAAAAGATAATGGAATGATTAAGATTATTACAGGGAAATGCGTTAATATAGGACGGCACCGAACAAAAGGAGAAGATGAAGCAGCAGAGTACAATTAATGTTTACGGAAGGATAATAACCCACAGAGGGCTGAGATGGTCCTTATCCTCGCAACACCAATATCCATGAGAAGATTGCTGAAGCCAAGAAGCATAATATAGATGATAGGGTTTCTTCGGTGTCACCTCAGATTGGGAAGCAACATCGAATATATGTAGGCACAGTAGTTGTTTGCAATAATCATAAGTATCTGATTCCATTATCACATCCGGTTGAAAAACACAAGAGAATGAGCCAAGAGCTGATTTTGATAAGATAATAGACAAAAAAGGAAAACTTTTGGGAGTGCTGAATTATAATCTTATGATTCCGGTAGAGGACAATCAACTTATAAAAGTTGACTTGAAGGAGAATAAAAAAGATACTCCAGCTGAAAGACATTATAAACAACTATGTATAGATGAGTTTACATGGTGTAGAAAAAATGCTGAGATAATAATTAATAAGGCTAACTGCTTATATAATCTATGTATGGGAGATTCAAATTATAAGGGGAAGACAAGATGCCTCAATTTTGGTAAAGTGTCAGGTGTGTCTCAGTTGCGGAAATGTGCTGGAATTTGTAAAAGAGGCGGTTACAGATGTAGTTTTTTCCTATCTTGACATAATAAAAGAAAGATGATAAGATAACACCGTTATTAAATAACAGTGTTATCTTTTCTCAGAGAAGAAAGATGATGAGTCCGAAGAGCATATACAAAATTCTTCTTACAGAGCAAAACGAGGTGCACCATGAAACCAACAAACGAAAAGCTGGCAGCAGATATTCTGTCGGCAGGGAAAAAAGAATTTTTAGAAAAGGGATTCCAGAAAGCGTCTATGCGTAGTATTGCATCATCGCTTGCGGTGACGACCGGAGCAATTTATCGCTACTACACGGACAAAGAAGCCATTTTTGAGGCGTTGGTGGAAGAACCGGCAAAAGAATTAGCTGACCGCTACAGAGCGAGTCAGCAGAAATTTGCAGAAATGTCTTTAAAAGAACAGTTAGAAGGGCTGCCGGATGTAGCTGATCATGAGTATGTATGGATGGTAGATTATGTTTATGACCATTTTGATGCATTTAAACTGATTGCCTGCTGTTCGACAGGTACCAGATATGAACATTATCTGGATGCATTGATAGAGATAGAGGTCAATGCCAGTCATCTGTTGATGGAAAAAATGCAGCGGGAGGGTTTGAATGTCCTTCCGCTGGATGAAGACATGGTACATATTTTAGCAAGTGCACTCTTTAACGGCTTGTTTGAGACGGTACGCCATGACACGCCAAAGGAGAAGGCGGTAGCATATGTGGATACACTGCGAACCTTTTATTCGGCAGGATGGTTTAAGATTTTAGGAATCCAATGAGAAATGTAAAAGGCATTTCTCTTATTTTTCGATGATGAGTTAGTTGAATCTAACAAAAATTAGTGCAGGAGGAAATGCAACGATGGAACAGGAAAAGAAACGTTCGCCCTATCAGATGTTATGGGAATGGGCAAGAGCATATCACGGTTCGTTTTATGCCGCAGTTATCTTTGCGGTATTGGGAGTTGTGTGCAGTATGATACCGTACTTGTGTGCGGCGGGTATCATAAAACTTTTGTTAGAAGGATGTGAGGAAATAGAAAAATTGTTGCCGTATTTTGGAGGAATGCTAGGAGGCTATGCAGGCAAGGTGATTTTTTCCTGTATTTCTACGGGAATTTCACATAGGGCAACCTATGCTACGCTTCAGGATTTAAGGAAACAACTGATTGCAAAGCTATCGAGAGTTCCAATGGGAACAATTTTAGAGACACCTTCCGGGCAATACAAGACAACGATTGTAGACCGTGTAGAGGGTATGGAACCGACCCTGGCACATCTCTTGCCGGAGATGACAGCAAATGTATTGGTGCCGCTTGTCATTGCGGTTTATATCTTTGTACTGGACTGGCGTATGGGGCTGGCATCTTTAGTCACTCTGGTAATTGGCATGGTTGTCGCGGGACAGAGTGGAAAAACCTATGCAGTACGCTGGGAAGGAGCGGTAAAGACCGGGAAACGAATGGCAGACGCAATTGTAGAGTATGTCGGAGGTATTCAGGTAGTGAAGGCGTTCAGCCAGTCAGCCGGTTCTTATCGCAGATATGCGGATGCAGTGAATGATAATGCACAGTATTATGTAGACTGGATGCATGATAATCAGAAATATATGGCATCCATGCAGTCCATTGTGCCGGCAGTTCTGGTAACGATACTTCCGGTAGGTACGGGACTTTGGGGAACAGGAAGTTTAAGTGCTGCGGAATTTTTTACCATTATTATCCTGTCATTGGGACTGACCGGACCGTTGATGGCAGCAATGACATTTGTGGATGATTTAGCAGTAGTGGGAACCAATGTAGGAGAAATTGCAGCAATTTTAGAAGCAGACGAATTAGAGCGTCCAAAAGAAATCGCAGAATTAAAAGGAAACGGTATTGAACTGCATCAGGTGGAATTTTCCTATGGTGAAAAGACGGGCGAAGTGCTGCATGGCATCAATCTTTCCATTCAGCCGGGAACAGTCAATGCATTGGTAGGACCATCCGGTTCAGGAAAATCAACACTTGCAAAACTGATTGCAGGTTTTTGGAATGTAACCGGAGGAAGTATCACATTGGGAGGAACGGATATCCGCAAGATACCGTTTGAGCAGTTAAACGGACAGATTGCTTATGTATCACAGGAAAATTATCTGTTTGACCGTTCTATCCGGGATAATATCCGTATGGGGAATCCGAATGCAACGGATGAAGAAGTGGAAGAAGCTGCACGTCAGTCAGGATGCGACAGTTTCATTCGTGCATTAGACAATGGATATGATACCGTTGCAGGAGGTGGCGGAGGTCATCTTTCCGGAGGAGAAAAACAGAGAATTTCCATTGCAAGAGCCATGTTAAAAAATGCACCGATTGTTATTCTGGATGAAGCAACAGCCAGTGTGGACCCGGAAAATGAAGCACAAATACAAAAAGCACTGTCAGCATTAACAGCAGGGAAGACATTGATTGTTATCGCACACCGGCTTTCCACAATTGTGGATGCAGATCAGATTATAGTAATCGAAAACGGATGTGTTGCGGGATGCGGAAAGCAGGAAGAATTATTAGCAGACTGCCCGCTGTACGCAAACATGTGGAAAGCACATCAGGAATCCAAAGACCGGATGGGAGAGGAGGAACAAAAAGATGCTTCAAATAATTAAAAAAATATTTAATTTTGCAGGAAAGAAGCGGGAATTACTGAAAAAAGCAGTGCTTACAGCATTTGTGGGTGCGATTTTTGGAGCATTGCAGTTTGCGGCTTTAATGATTGTTTTAGATGCAGTGATCGCAAAAGAATATACGGTTGCCGTTATCTTTGGAGCATTGGGAATCATGTTGCTTTCCATCATAGGAAGGCTGATATGCATGTATCATTCAACCAATGCGGAAACAGAGGTAGGATACTTTATGGTGGCACAGAAGCGTATAGAGATCGGTGACCGTTTACGCTACATACCAATGGGATATTTTAATAAAAACAGTTTGGGAGCCATTACCGGAGTTGTTACCACAACCTTAGGAGATGTGGAAAATTCAGCAGCAAGATGTTTAGTCACACTTTTTGGTGGATTTTTAAATACGTTTGCACTTTGTCTGATGCTGTTTATTGTGGACTGGCGGCTGGGACTGTTGTCACTGACAGGAATTGCAGTATATTTGTCAGCAACCGAAATTTCCACAAGAAAATCTAAAGCCACCGGACCTGCAAGACAGAAAGCACAGGAGCAGTTGTCAGAATCCGTATTGGAATATGTACAGGGCATGAGCGTGGTCAAAGCATATGGATTAGAAAAAGATAAGCGTCAGACCGTTCAGAAAACCATCGAGGAAAGCTGTAACAAAGCATTAAAACTTGAGTATACGGTACTTCCTTGGTCAGGAATCCGGCAGGGAGTCGTATGGATTTTTAGTCTGCTTATCGGAATATGCAGTGTGATGTTTTATTTTCAGGAAAGTATGGCATTATCCCGTTGTATTCTGATGTTGATCGCATCCTTTATGATTTACAGAGAATTGGAAAATGCAGGAAATATGTCGGATTTGCTTCAGATGCTGGGGGCATCCATAGATACCGCAAACGCCATTGATGAGATTCCGATTATGGACGAAAAAGGAGCAGAGCTTGCACCGCAGGATGCTTCCGTGACATTTAAGGATGTGGAGTTTTCCTATGAGGAAAGAAAAATTTTAGACCATATCAATATAGAAATAAAGCCGCAGACTACGACGGCTATCGTTGGACCTTCCGGCAGTGGAAAAACCACACTTTGTCATCTGATTGCACGTTTCTGGGATGTGCAGGGCGGTCAGATTTTAGTAGGCGGGCATCCGGTACAGGAGTATAAATTAGACAGTCTGATGAAAAATATTTCTATGGTATTTCAAAATGTCTATCTGTTTCAGGACACCATTGAAAACAACATCAAATTCGGCAGACCGGATGCGACCCGCGAGGAAGTGGAGGATGCCGCAAAACGTGCCTGCTGCCACGAATTTATCATGGCACTTTCGGATGGATATGATACCGTAGTAGGAGAGGCAGGAGGAACTCTTTCAGGCGGCGAACGGCAGAGAATTTCCATTGCAAGAGCAATGTTAAAAAATGCCCCGATCGTCATATTAGACGAGGCAACCGCCAGCGTAGACCCAGAAAATGAGAAAGAACTGCAGGAAGCAATCAATGCACTGACACAGAATAAGACCATTATCATGATTGCACACCGTTTAAAAACCGTGCGTCATGCCAACCAGATACTGGTATTGGACAATGGCCATATCGTGCAGCAGGGAACGCATGAAGAACTTGCAGGAGAACCGGGACTGTACTACGACTTCTTAAATGCAAGAAAAGAAGCAGTGGGATGGAAAGTAAGCCGATAAAGTATTGAAGCAATATATATTTCAACATAAGAAAATATAGCCGGCACCTGTCAGATACGGAAGGTTTCTTTTTGTGCTATGGAGATGAAACTCCCGGAAGTGTGGAGCCCTCTGGCGAACACACTTCCCGCTTTGGAGGAGGTTCATCGGAATGCTCAGCACAAGGAAACCTGAAGTATCTGACAGGTGCCGTTCTGTAACTACTGAGGTACAATCAGTTTCCCTATACCGTGGTATTAACCCAATATTAACGAGACGCTAACGAGAAAGTTTCTCAATAGCAAAAAAATACTAAAATTTCCGAAAAGAAACGTTATAATAAGGTTAGAAATAACTAACTAGCATAAGAAGGAGATTGTTATGTATTTAGAGTTAAAAAATATTCATAAATCCTTTGGCAGCGGCGACAACCGGACAGAGGTGCTCCGTGGGATCAGCTGCGGAGTAGAAAAAGGAGATATCTGTGTTTTACTTGGACCATCCGGTTCGGGAAAATCCACCTTATTGAATATTATAGGAGGAATTGAAACAGCCGATGAGGGCAGCATCATCATTGATGGCGAGACCGTAGAGAACATGAATGACAAGCAGCTTTCCTTATACAGAAGAAAGCACTTAGGATATGTGTTCCAGTCCTACAATCTGATTCCGAATCTGACGGTAAAAGAAAATATTGAAACGGGTGCGTACTTAAGCAATGATCCACTGCCGTTGGATGATATGTTAAAAACACTCGGACTCTGGGAGCATAAGGACAAAATCCCAAACCAGCTTTCCGGAGGACAGCAGCAGAGAACAGCCATCGGAAGGGCGATCATCAAAAATCCGGACATACTGCTCTGTGATGAGCCAACCGGAGCTTTGGACTATAAGACCTCGAAAGAGATTTTAAAACTCATTGAGACCGTAAATCAGAAATTTGGAAATACCGTCATCTTAGTCACACATAATGATGCGATCCGCCATATGGCAGATCAGGTCATAAAGCTGCATGACGGACAGATCCGCCACAATGATAAGAATGAGCAGAAGATTCCTGCCATAGATTTAGACTGGTAAGGAGGGAACTGTATGAAAAATCCATTACATAAAAGATATCTGCGGGAGTTAAAGCAGGATGCCGGAAAATATCTGGTACTGTTTTTGTTCCTGACACTGACGATTGGATTTGTATCGGGATTTCAGGTTGCTGACAGCAGTATGACCAAGGCATATGATGAAAGTTTTGAAAAATATAAAATAGAAGACGGACATTTTACACTTGCAGTCAAAGCAGATAAGGAATTAAAGAGTAAATTAAAAAAAGAACATCTGAAACTGAGTGAAATCTTTTATAAAGATGTAGAGCGTAAAAACGAACATTCCGTGCGTATTTATACCCAAAATGACGATGTCAATAAAATCTGCGTCATGGATGGAAAATTTCCAAAGAATAAAGATGAGATCATCATAGACAGGCTTTATGCGGAAAACAATGGGATTGCTATCGGAGACAAGTTTGATGTTGACGGGAAAAAGTTTACAGTCAGCGGAGTGGCAGCATTTTCTAACTACAGTGCGTTGTTTAAAAACAATACGGATATGATGTTTGATGCTAACAAATTTACCGTTGCCATGGTAACGAAAAAGGGTTTTGAGCGGTTTTCCGATGATGAACTGCATTATTGCTATGCATACCGCTGGAATCACCGCGGATATTCGGAACAGAAAGCAGCGGATAAGTCAGATGATGTCAAAGACATTTTAAAGAAGACCGGCTTACTGACCGATTTTGTCAAGGCGAGCGATAATCAGGCGATCACCTTTACCGGTGAGGACATGGGCGGTGATCTGGTCATGATCATTACCCTGCTCTATATCGTGATGGTCGTTCTGGCATTTGTCTTTGCCGTAACGACACGCAGTACGATAGAAAAAGAAGCGTCTACCATAGGAACCCTGCGGGCACTCGGCTACACACGGGGTGAACTGATCCGGCATTATCTGACCCTGCCGATCCGGGTTACGCTGATCTCAGCAGTTATCGGAAATATTTTAGGATATACCTGCATGAAAGATGTGGTTGTAGATATTTATTATCACAGCTATTCACTTCCGACTTACGAGACGATCTGGAATACGGAAGCCTTCTGGCTGACAACCGTAGTTCCATGCCTGATCGTATTTGCGATCGTGCTGTTGATCTTAGTTTCCATGATGCATCTGCCACCGTTGCAGTTTTTACGTCATGAGCTGCGGAAAAAGAAAAAGAAAGGCGTGATACGTCTGCCGGAGTTTAAATTTTTTACACGCTTCCGGCTGCGTATCGTGTTCCAGAATATTTCAGCATACCTGACCCTGTTTTTAGGTGTGTTCTTTGCAAGTTTTCTGCTGTTCTTTGGTATGATGATGTCACCTCTGTTACAGAATTTTAAAACAGAAGTCATCCATTCAGAAATTGCAAAATATCAGTACATTTTAAAGGCACCTGTTCAGACAGAGACAAAGGGTGCGGAAAAATATGCAGTGATGTCCTTACAGACAGAGCGGGGCGAAGAGATCACGGTCTATGGTGTGGAAGAGGATTCCACCTATTTGAAGGATGCCAAGATCCCTTCCGGAAAAAATAAAGTGCTTCTTTCCGATGGATTTTTAGAAAAATATGGTCTGAAAGAGGGAGAAAAAGTAACCTTAGAAAAGAAATATGAGGATGATTCCTACACCTTTACCGTCAGTGGTACATATGATTATCCGGCGACCTTGTCGGTATTTATGAGTATGGAGAATTTTAACCGTATCTTCGATTATGATGAGGATTATTTTAACGGATATTTTACGGATAAAAAAATAAAGGATATTGACAGCAGCATGGTTGCATCCATTATCACACAGGATGACCTGACCGTCATTGCGGACCAGTTAGAGGATTCCATGGGCGACATGATGTGGCTGATGTGCGGATTTGCCGTATTCCTCTATGTTTTAGTCATCTATCTGTTAGCAAAAATGATCGTGGAGAAAAATGAACAGTCCATTTCCATGATCAAGATCTTAGGCTACAGCGACAAAGAGGCAGGCAGTCTCTATAACCGTGCGACAGGAGCTGTATTAGTGATATCGTTATTGCTTGTCATTCCAATCTGCCACTTTACAATGATGGTAATTTACTATGTGATGATGCAGCAATTTAACGGCTGGCTGACCTACTATGTTGCTCCTTGGGTCTATCCTGCGATGATCGCGATCGGCATTGTATGCTATCTGGTCGTACATATGATCCAGATGAAGCGCATACGGAGAATCCCGATGGGACGTGCATTAAAGGATATGGAGTAAGGATAGGGAACGAAGAAATAAAAGAGAAAGATATAAAAGGATTCGATCAGAATCTTCAGAAGAACAGTACATTTCTAAAAATAGAGAGGTGCTGTTTTTCTATGTGTTTTAGAACATTCGAGTGGATTTTAAAAGAAAATTCGCACCGGCGAAATCCACAATCACGGTTGCGATACATCCTGTCACATGATACAATGAGTGCAAGCGAGAAGAACGTGCTTGCACGTTCGGTGAGCATACAGACTAGTAAAGCAAAGTGAGGAGAGGAAATGACACTTCTTATTAAAAATGGGCATGTCTTAGACCCTGCAACGGAAACAGACGAGGAAATAGACATCTTCATTGAAGATGGAAAGATTACAAAAAGAGGGAAAAAATTAAAATGTAAAGCAGAGCGTGTCATAGATGCGGCAGGCAGTTATGTCATGCCGGGATTTATTGATCTGCATGTGCATTTAAGAGATCCGGGATACGAAGAAAAAGAAACGATTGCAAGCGGAGTGCGGGCAGCGGCAAAGGGCGGTTATACGACGATCTTAGCAATGCCAAACACAAAGCCGGTCGTAGATAATGCGGACGTGGTGTCATATGTGCATAAAAAAGCAGAGAGTGAGGGACTGACCAGAGTCTTACAGGTTGGAGCAGTCACAAAAGGGCAGCAGGGAGAGGAACTTGCGGATATCAAAGGCATGGTTCAGGCAGGCAGCCCGGCGATCAGTGAAGACGGCAAATCGGTCATGCGTACCGATTTATATAGAGAAGCAATGAAGATTGCAGCAGAGTGTAAGATTCCTGTGTTAGCACACTGCGAAGATATTCATTTAGTTCAGGGCGGAGTAGTAAACGCAGATGAGATCACTAAAAAACAGGGACTTGCAGGGATCACCAATTCCGTAGAAGATGTGATCATAGCAAGAGATATTATTTTAGCAAAAGAGACAGGGGCAAGACTGCATCTTTGTCACTGTTCCACAAAGGACAGTGTTACCATGGTAAAAGAGGCAAAAGCAGACGGACTTCCTGTGACGGCAGAAGTCTGCCCACACCATTTTACACTGTCTACCGAAGATATGGTACCGTATGATACCAATTATAAAATGAACCCGCCACTTCGTACCAAAGCGGATGTGGAGGCATTAAGACAGGGATTAAAAGAAGATATCATGGATGTCATTGCAACAGACCATGCTCCTCATACACAACAGGATAAAAACCAGAGCATGCAAAAAGCACCGTTTGGGATCGTGGGCATCGAAACCGTAGCGGCGCTGACTTACAGTGAGCTGGTATTAAAGGGATATCTGACACCAATGCAGATGGTGGAAAAGATGAGTTACAATCCGGCAAAAGTCATTGGAAGTGACAGAGGCAGCTTAGAAGTTGGAAAAGATGCGGATATTGTAATCTTTAATCCGAAAAAAACATATCAGATCGATAAAAATAATTTTGCATCCAAAGGAAGAAATACACCATTTGATGGACATACCGTGACCGGTGAGGTAGAGTATACCATTTGTGGCGGTAAGATGATATATGAAAAAGAAATGACAGGAGAAAAAGCATGATCAACAAACTTATCAGTAACATTCAAAAAACAAATGCACCAATCGTTGTAGGATTAGATCCGATGTTAAACTATGTGCCAGAACATATACAGAAGAAATCATTTGCAGAATACGGAGAGACCTTAGAAGGAGCAGCAGATGCGATCTGGCAGTTCAATAAAGAGATCGTAGATGCGACCTATGACCTGATCCCGGCAGTAAAGCCGCAGATTGCCATGTATGAGCAGTTTGGTGTAGAAGGACTGAAAGCATTCCAAAAAACCGTAGATTACTGTCACGAAAAAGGTCTGGTCGTGATCGGAGATGTCAAGAGAGGAGATATTGGTTCTACCTCTGCAGCCTATGCAGTCGGACATCTGGGAAAAGTACAGGTAGGAAATACCATCTGTCAGGCATTTAATGAAGATTTTGCAACGGTCAACCCATATCTGGGAACAGATGGGATCAAACCGTTTGTAGATATATGTAAGGAAGAAAAAAAGGGATTGTTCATCCTTGTTAAGACATCAAACCCATCCAGTGGGGAATTCCAGGACCGCATCATCGACGGCAGACCACTCTATGAGTGGGTAGGGGAAAAAGTTGCCGAGTGGGGTGCAGACCACATGGGAGATTCCTATAGTTACATCGGAGCAGTTGTGGGGGCAACTTATCCGGAAATGGGAAAAGTCTTAAGAAAAGTAATGCCAAAGAGCTATATTTTAGTACCGGGCTATGGAGCACAGGGAGGAAAAGGAGCAGATCTGGTACACTTCTTTAACGAGGATGGTTTAGGAGCCGTTGTAAATTCTTCCAGAGGTATCATTGCGGCATATAAGCAGGAAAAATATGCAAAATTCGGAGCCGAGCATTTCGCGGAAGCATCCAGAGCAGCCGTGATCGATATGGTGGAAGACATCAGTACAGCTTTGGAGAGAGCAAAGTAAGGAGAAGGACATGTCAGAAAAGAGCAGGGAAGAAGCAATCGTGATCCGTCAGGAGGAGATCGCAGACGGAGTATTCAGCATGTGGTTAAAGACGGATGAGATTGCAAAAAATGCAAAAGCAGGACAGTTTATTTCTGTTTATTGTAAGGACGGAAGCAGAATGCTGCCAAGACCGATCAGTATTTGTGAAATAGACAAAAAAGATGGAGCATTGAGGATTGTTTACCGTGTTGCGGGCAAGGGAACAGAAGAGTTTTCGGGTATGAGAGCCGGAATGATCTTAGATATCTTAGGACCGTTAGGAAACGGTTTTCCGAAAAAATCCAAAAAAGCAATCCTGATAGGAGGAGGGATCGGAATTCCGCCAATGTTAGAATTAGCCAAAGAACTCGAATGTGAAAAACAGATCGTATTGGGATATCGGGATGAGCTTTTTTTAACAGAAGAATTTGAAAAAGCAGGAGAAATCTATCTCGCAACCGAAGATGGAAGTATGGGAACCAAAGGAACCGTTTTAGATGCGATCCGTGTCAATGAGTTAAAGGCAGATATCATCTATGCCTGTGGACCGACTCCGATGTTAAAAGCAGTGAAGGAATATGCAAAAGAAGCGGGGATCGAATGTTGGATTTCGATGGAAGAACGGATGGCATGCGGAATCGGAGCATGCCTTGCCTGCGTATGCAAGTCCAGACATAAGGACAGCCATACGAATGTGCATAACAAACGTATCTGTAAAGAAGGTCCGGTATTTTTAGCTGAGGAGGTGGAGTTGTAATGAATCTGAAAGTAGATTTAGCAGGAGTTACCTTAAATAATCCGATCATGACAGCCTCAGGTACCTTTGGCTCCGGTGAGGAATATTCAGAATTTGTGGATCTGAACCGGTTAGGAGCAGTAGTGACGAAAGGCGTTGCAAACGTTCCGTGGGAAGGAAATCCAACTCCACGGGTAGCGGAAGTCTATGGCGGAATGCTCAACGCCATCGGATTGCAGAATCCGGGCATTGATCTTTTTGTGGAAAGAGATATCCCGTTTTTAACACAGTTTGATACAAAGATCATCGTCAATGTATGCGGAAGAACCACAGAGGACTACTGCGAAGTAGTAGAACGGTTATCCGATCAGCCGGTGGATATGTTAGAGATCAACATCTCCTGCCCGAATGTCAAAGAAGGCGGGATTGCTTTTGGTCAGGACCCAAAGGCGGTAGAAACAATTACAAAAGAGATCAAAAAGCATGCGAAACAGCCGGTGATCATGAAGCTCAGCCCGAATGTGACGGACATCACAGAGATGGCAAAAGCGGCAGAAGCCGGCGGTGCAGATGTGTTGTCCCTGATCAATACATTAACAGGAATGAAGATCAACATTCGCAACCGGAAATTTGCACTGGCAAATAAGACCGGAGGCATGTCAGGTCCTGCGGTTCATCCGATCGCAGTACGCATGGTCTATCAGGTGGCACAGGCAGTCAACCTTCCGATCATCGGAATGGGTGGTGTGCATACGGCAGAGGATGCGATCGAAATGATGCTTGCAGGAGCAACTGCGGTAGCTGTGGGAACAGCGAATTTCCAGAATCCACGGGCAACCATGGAAATCTTAGAAGGAATCCGAAGCTATATGGCAGAATATGAGATTTCCGATATCCGGGAATTGATCGGAGCAGTATCGGAGTAGAAAATAAAATCAGGCGGGAGCCTTAAAATCATGGAGGTTTAGAACAGAATGGAACAATACAAACAGGAATTTATCGAATTCATGGTAGAGAGTGATGTCTTAAAGTTTGGTGAGTTCACATTAAAGAGCGGAAGAAAATCCCCATTTTTTATGAATGCAGGAGCTTATGTCACAGGCAGCCAGCTTCGCAGACTCGGTGAATACTATGCAAAGGCAATTCATGAACACTATGGGGATGATTTTGATGTATTATTCGGACCGGCATATAAAGGCATTCCAATCAGTGTGGTCACAGCAATCGCATATAGCGAATTATATGGAAAAGAAATCCGTTACTGCTCTGACAGAAAAGAAGAGAAAGATCATGGTGCAGACAAGGGAAGTTTTCTTGGAAGTGCGTTAAAAGACGGTGACAGAGTGGTGATGATTGAAGATGTTACCACTTCCGGAAAATCCATGGAAGAGACAGTACCGAAGGTAAGGGGTGCGGCTGATGTGGAGATCGTAGGACTTATGGTATCTTTGAACCGTATGGAGCGGGGCAAGGGTGATAAATCCGCATTAGAAGAGATCAAAGAAACTTATGGATTTGATGCAAATGCCATTGTCAGCATGGCAGATGTGGTAGAACATCTCCATAATCGTCCATGTCAGGGAAAAATTGTCATTGACGATACATTAAAAACAGCAATTGACCAATACTATCAGGAGTATGGTGTAAAATAATTGGAGGAATGATTATGAACGAAAAAGCATATAAGACAATGAGCCGTAGTGGAGCAGGAGCACTGACTGTTGGGATCATTATGATGGTGGCAGGCTTAGTCTGCGGTATTATTGCAGTGGTAAGCGGGGCACGTTTGTTACATGACAAAAAAGAAATTATGTTTTAGATGGATTCTGTTCGGAGGATATCTGCTGCTTTTGAGTTACTTCCTGTTTTTTGCAGAAATCATGGGAAGAACCAATCTGACCAGAACCTATCATTACAATCTGGTTCCATTTTTGGAAATCAAGCGTTTTATCATCTATCGGAAGAAGCTGGGAATGACAGCAGTAGTAGTAAATCTGCTCGGAAATGTCGCGGCGTTTCTTCCGTTTGGCTTTTTTCTGCCATTCCTTAGTCAGAAAAACAGGAGTTTTGCATATGTGACACTCATCAGCTTTGAGTTCAGTCTTTTGATCGAGTGTATACAGCTGGTGTCTAAGGTGGGCAGTTTCGATGTGGATGATATGATTTTAAATACGCTGGGAGGAAGTCTCGGTTATCTTTGTTTTTGGGTTGCAAGGAAGTGGAAGAAGAGAAGAAATGAGAAAAAAGAAGAATAACAGAAGTTATAAATTTACAGAGAAGAAAAAATCCGTTCGCGGCATGATCGCCTGTGTCGGAGCAGTGATCTCCCTGCTCATATTAGCAGGAATGCTGATACAGGCAGTCACAAGTGCAGGAAACGGTGGTGCATTTTTAGGAAGTGCAGGTGTTGTTGCACTGTTTGTCGGTGTTGCATCTTTTATAGAGGCCGTACAGGCAGTGCAGGAAAAAGACACCTTCCGCTCCATTCCATATACGGCAGTCGGATTGTCGGCAGTTGCGACAGTGCTGTGGTTAGCACTTTACATGTTAGGAATTTTGTTATAAAGGAGAAGACGAAATGGATAACGAACGGCTGAAAAAGCAGATGGATTTCATTTTAGAGATGGATAAAATGAAATCCATCATGAGACAGACATATCTTGCAAATGGAGAGCGTAAGGAAAATGATGCGGAACATTCCTGGCATCTGGCTTTGATGTGCGGCATCCTTGCGGAATATTCCAATGAGCCGATCGATGTGTTAAAAACAATGAAAATGGTATTGTTACACGATGCCATAGAGATTGATGCCGGTGACACTTATGCATATGATGCGGCAGGCAACCAGACGAAAAAAGAGCGGGAGCAAAAGGCGGCAGACCGGATATTTCCGATACTCCCGGAAGATATGGCAAAAGAATACCGGAGCCTTTGGGAAGAATTTGAAGAGAGCAGGACGCCGGAGGCAAAATTTGCCCATGTGCTTGACAATGCACAGCCAATGCTTTTAAATGATGCATCCGAAGGAAAATCGTGGAGAGAACACGGTGTGAAAAAATCCCAGATCATGAAAAGGAATGCGAGAACACATGAGGGCTCCGAGGCAATCTGGGAGTATCAGAAGGAAATTATTGAACAGAATATAAAAAAAGGCAATATCATAGATGATATGTAAGGAGATATGTAGGAAGATATATGGATCAGGAATTACAAAAAGAACGATATGAATTAGTGACGGGACGCATCCGGGAGATTGCAAAAGAAGAGAGCGTACCTGCCCGCTATCAGGAGTATTTTCAAAAGACAGCATTATTTTTAGAAAAAGTAGATGAAACACTGCAAAAAAAGCAGCAGGGACTGTTAGATGCAGAGTCAGAGGAAGAGGCAAAAAAGAGAAACAAAGAGTTTTATCAGGATATTTTAGGAAAAAATTATGACACCAGTTACGCTAACCCTTCCTATGCAGTGGAAAAGCTGGGAGAGGAATTTGGCGGAGTCTTAAGTTTTTTCTATACAGAACTTCGTGCCTGCATTGGCTATGCCTATGAGGGAAGAGCAGAGGACATTACGATTTTCGGCGAGCTGTTTGTAGAGGTCTATGGAATCTTTGCGGCAGCACAGGATGAAGTAGTGGATAAAAGAGAAGTGATGCAGACTATTTACTATTTCTACCATGATTACAGTGAAACAATGGTGGAACGTAATATTTTAGAGATGATAGATCCGTCACTGGACTTTTTTACGGATATCGTGATGCATGCGGATCTGTCCGATACCCGTTATCTCTATCGTTATGGCGAGTATATCAGTGATTGCGAACTGGAGATCGCACGTTTTCTGAACAGTATGGAGGAAGAAAAAATACAGTCCATGGCAGACACCTATACCGAGGGTTACAGGCTCGGTTTTGTAAATCTCGGTGTAGATCTGTCTAAAAAGAAAACCGTGCAGATCCATTATCCGATCGGATTTGAACGCATGGTACGGGCAGCAGTGAAAAATTTTGAAAAAATGGGGTTACAGCCGACCATTTCAAGAGATCCGGTGTTATCATTGTTTAACCGCGGACATGGAAAACGCAATGCTTATGTAAAGGCAGTCAACAAACAGTATGAGTATGACCACAAGGACGATAAGGCATACTATTTTGACAAAGCATTCGTAGAGCGTCGTTTAGAAGTGCTTAGAAGCTCCTTTGAAAGCCGCAAAGAATTAGCAGGAGTCCATGCAGGTCCGGCGGTGATCGAGATCTTTGGAGAAGAGCCGTTTGAGCCGGTGAGCAAGCCGGAAAATGCACATTATAATGAAAAACAGCAGCAGTTGAATGTCTATTATATGAGCATGGCAGGACAGATCACAAACGAGTATATCAAAGGCGATGAACGGAGTTTTACGATCATCGCATATCCGATCCCGACGATCGGAGAGCAGTTCCGTGAGATCTTTGATGAGACCGTAAAGATCAATACTTTAGATTACAAACTCTATCAGTCGATACAGCAAAAGATCATTGATGTGTTAGATACCGGTGAGCGGGTGCATATCAAAGGAAGAGGTCAGAATAAAACAGATCTGACCGTAGAACTTTATAAATTGCAAGATCCGGATAAGCAGACGATTTTTGAAAACTGTGTGGCAGATGTCAACATTCCGGTAGGGGAAGTCTTTACCTCCCCGCTCTTAAAAGGTACCAACGGAAAACTGCATGTTTCACAGGTGTATTTAAACGAGCTTAACTTTTTGGATTTAGAGATGGATTTTTCTGACGGAAGGATTGTGAATTATACCTGTAAGAATTTCGAGAACGAAGAGGAAAACCGCAAATATATTCATGAAAATGTATTGAAGCACCATGATACGCTTCCAATGGGAGAGTTTGCGATCGGTACAAACACCACAGCATACTGTATGGCGAGAAAGTACGATATAGCGGCAAAACTGCCGATTTTGATCGCAGAAAAGACAGGACCTCATTTTGCGGTAGGCGATACCTGTTATTCCCATGCGGAGGACAATGCAGTCTTTAATCCGGATGGAAAAGAGATTGTTGCAAGAGATAATGAGGTTTCCCTGCAGCGAAAAGAGGATATGAGTAAAGCATATCTGAACTGTCATACGGATATTACGATCCCGTATGATGAATTAGGTGCGATCACCGTGATCCGTGCCGATGGAAGCACAGAGGACATTATTCGGGATGGAAGATTTGTAGTGCCGGGAAGTGAGGCATTAAATCAGCCACTCGATGAAATGTAAAATACAGATTTAACAAACAGGAGGAAGAAAAAATGGCAACAGTAGGAATAGTAATGGGAAGCGATTCAGACATGCCTGTTATGGCAAAGGCGGCAGAGATGCTTGACAGATTCGGGATCGATTATGAGATGAAGATCATTTCTGCACATCGTGAACCGGACATTTTCTTTGAATGGGCAAAGGGCGCAAAAGAGCGTGGAATCAAGGTGATCATCGCAGGAGCCGGAAAAGCAGCACATCTTCCGGGAATGTGTGCAGCTCTGTTTCCAATGCCGGTCATCGGAATCCCAATGAAAACGTCCGATTTAGGAGGAGTAGATTCCTTATATTCTATCGTACAGATGCCAAGTGGTATTCCGGTTGCAACAGTAGCGATCAACGGCGGACAGAATGCCGGAATCCTTGCGGCAAAGATTCTTGCAACTTCTGATGCAGCACTGCTTGAGAAGTTAGAAGCATACAGTGAAGAAATGAAAGATCAGGTAGTAAAAAAAGATAACAGATTACAGGAGACAGGTTATCAGGCATATTAATGGAAATGATTTCATCCGATAATGAGAAAAACTGTTCACTAATCATCTTGTTATCTTTTTAACAATCCGTTATAATAAATCTGCATTAGAGATACTAGCGAGAAAGGAAAGGATGAACAGTATGCAGGAATTCAGTCAATGGGATGGTTTTGAAGGAAGACGCTGGAAAGAGGGCGTAAATGTCAGAGATTTTATCCAGAACAACTATACACCATATGAAGGTGATGAGTCTTTCTTAGAAGGAGCCACCGAGGCAACAGACAAGTTATGGGGCAGATTACAGGAGTTACAGAAGGAAGAGCGTAAAAAAGGCGGCGTTCTCGATATGGAGACCGAAGTAGTATCTTCCTTAACCGCTTATGGTCCCGGTTACATTGATGAAGGATTAAAAGATTTAGAACAGGTAGTCGGTTTACAGACCGATAAACCGTTAAAACGTGCTTTTATGCCATATGGCGGAATCAAGATGGCAGAGCAGTCCTGCCGTATGTATGGCTATGAGCCAAGTGAAAAATTACATGAAATTTTTACAAAATACCATAAAACACATAACGATGCAGTGTTTGATATCTACACACCGGAGATGAAGCGTGCACGTCACAGCCACATTTTAACAGGACTTCCTGATACATACGGCCGTGGAAGGATCGTGGGCGATTACCGTCGTGTTGCACTTTACGGTATTGACTTTTTAATAGAGTCTAAGAAAAAAGACTTTGCAAAAACAGAGCGTCATGGAATGAGAAGAAAAGATTTCCAGATCCGTGAGGAGATCGCAGAGCAGATCCGTGCATTAAACGGCATGAAAGAAATGGCACAAATTTACGGATTTGATATTTCCGTACCGGCAAAAAATGCAAAAGAAGCTGTACAGTGGCTCTATTTTGGATATCTTGCAGCCATTAAGACACAGAACGGTGCAGCAATGAGCGTAGGCCGTATCTCCACGTTCTTAGATATTTACATCGAAAGAGATATGAAGGCAGGAATCTTAACCGAGAGCGAAGCACAGGAACTGATTGACCATATGACAATGAAATTCCGTATGGTAAAATTCGCAAGAATTGAATCCTATAACCAGTTGTTCTCCGGTGATCCTGTATGGGCAACATTAGAGGTTGCAGGAATTGGTATCGACGGACGTTCCCAGGTAACAAAGACAGATTACCGTTTTTTACACACCTTAGAGAACATGGGACCTTCTCCGGAACCAAACCTGACCGTACTCTATTCTTCCCGCCTGCCGGAGAGCTTTAAAAAGTATGCGGCACATATTTCCGTGGAAACAAGTTCTATCCAGTACGAGAATGACGATGTTATGCGCCCAATCTGGGGAGATGATTATTCTATCTGCTGCTGCGTATCTGCAACAGAGACAGGAAAAGAGATCCAGTTCTTCGGAGCAAGAGCAAACCTTGCAAAATGCCTGCTTTACGCAATCAATGGTGGTATTGATGAGAAGAACAAAGACCAGGTAGGACCGAAGTACCGTCCGATCACTTCTGAATATTTAGATTATGATGAAGTAATGGAAAAATATGATGCTATGATGGACTGGTTAGCAAAACTCTATGTAGAGACTTTGAACATGATCCACTATATGCATGATAAATATTACTACGAAGCAGCAGAGTTAGCACTGATCGATACCGAAGTACGTCGTACCTTTGCAACCGGTATTGCAGGATTCTCCCATGTTGTAGACTCCTTAAGTGCGATCAAATATGCAAAAGTAAAAACTATCCGCGATGAGGACGGACTGGTAGTAGACTTTGAGACAACCGGAGATTTCCCGAAATATGGAAACGACGATGAGCGTGCCGATGAGATTGCCGTATGGCTCTTAGAGACTTTCATGAGAAAATTAGAGAAAGTTCATACTTACCGCGATTCAGAGGCTACCACATCCATTCTGACCATTACTTCAAACGTCGTATACGGAAAAGCAACCGGAGCAATGCCGGATGGAAGAAAAGCATGGACACCATTGTCACCGGGAGCCAACCCATCTTATGGCGCAGAGACAAACGGATTATTAGCATCTTTGAACTCCGTAGCAAAACTGCCATACGAGGATGCGTTAGACGGTATTTCCAATACACAGACCATGAATCCGGATGCGTTAGGACACAGCCCGGAAGAGCGTGTGGAAAATCTGACCCATGTGTTAGACGGATACTTTGACCAGGGAGCACATCACTTAAATGTCAATGTATTTGGAAAAGAAAAACTGATCGATGCAATGGAGCATCCGGAAAAAGAGGAGTATGCAAACTTTACGATCCGTGTATCCGGCTATGCAGTAAAATTCATCGACCTGACCAAAGAGCAGCAGATGGATGTTATTTCAAGAACCTGCCACGAAAGTTTATAATATATGAATTCAAAACAAAATATCGGATACGTCCATTCACTAGAGAGCTTCGGCTCCGTGGATGGGCCGGGTGTCCGTTACATTATTTTTTTAAGCGGTTGTGCCATGCGGTGTCAGTTCTGCCACAATCCCGATACCTGGGAGAAAAATGCAGGAACGCCGACCAGTGCCGAAGAGTTATTGGACAAAGCATGGAGATACCGCAGCTACTGGGGAGAAAAAGGTGGGATTACCGTAAGTGGTGGAGAACCGCTCTTACAGATTGATTTTTTAAATGAGTTATTTCAAAAAGCAAAAGAGCGGGGAATCCATACCGCCTTAGATACCAGTGGCAATCCGTTTACGGAACAGGAGCCTTATTTTTCTAAATGGAAAGAACTGATGCAGAATACGGATCTGGTATTATTGGATATCAAACATATTGACGAAGAGCAGCATCGTATATTGACCGGACAGAGTAATCGGAATATTTTACGCATGGCACAGCTCTTATCCGATATGAAAATACCAATGTGGATTCGTCATGTCCTTGTGCCGGAGCGAAATGATAAAGATGAATATCTGTTTCGTTTAGCGGAATTTATCAGGGAATTGCAGAGTGTGGAACGGGTAGAAGTTCTGCCGTATCATACCATGGGAATTTTTAAATGGGAAAATCTTGGACTTGATTATCCGTTAGAAGGTGTCTGTCCGCCGAGTGCGGAAAGAGTAGCCAATGCAAAAAGAATTCTGGAAGATTGCATAACAATGAAAAAATAATCATATTTTCATCGTGCTTTTCTTATGATTTCCATTATGCTGCACGCACCGCTGCAAATGCATTGGAGATTCCTTTATGATGATGCTGGCATTTCATATCATGCAGTAATACGATAGGGTATAGCACAAAAAATGAAACCGTTGACTAATCATGAAGTCTTCGGTTTCATTTTTTATTGTGTAAGAGAAATTACATTGCAATTTTCAATAATATACAATTTTTTTAAAATGGGATTCCTTCCATTTTCCGTAAATAAAGTAATTTATGCATTTAATCTTAGGATAATTTTTTTGCGTCTTTTTGAAAATTGTCTTATAACTATCCTTTTGTGTGGATGAAGGCAAATCAAATGTTGGAATAATGGAGGTGTTTTTTGCTTTTTTTTGTGTATCGTAAAGAATACCCGAATTTTTCCCATAAACCCAGGAAGGAGTAAAATCCCAGTCCTTGTAATAGGACATTGGCAGAACAACATCAATATACGACTTAAATTTTCCAACATCCTGCCCACATTCTGTGAACTCTGGAGGGAGAATAAATACACCCAGTAAAATGTCTTTTTTAGTTTGCCGGACACTACGAGAAGCCTGTTTGACATAAGATGCAAGCTGTGAAGTTCTCCAGCTATTCCACTGTCTGCGTTTGGCATTATTGGTTGAAAACGAAATGGTTATCGGATCATAGCCATATTTCTTTTTAAAAGCATTTCTGGTAGACTTGCTCAAATCCATTTTGTAATCATCAAAGCGAAGCCAGTCTAAAATAATACCGTCAACATCATATTTTTTAGAGATTTCCTTTAAGATGGAAATCTCATATTTTTGGATTTTCTTATTTAAAGGATTTACAAAATATTCACCATTTTGGTTGTAAGCCACAGTTTTTTTTCCAACCAGAGTTTTCATCTGTGCATTGGGATACTTTTTTAATGCTGCACGGTCATGAAACTGAGGAACCCACGCATAGACTTTGATAGATTTTTTATGAGCTTCTTTAATCATAGATTTTAAAATATCGAAATTCCTGTAGCCTTTGGCGATGGGTGCAACCTTACTCTTATAATAAACATAACCGGACGGTACTTCATCATCCTCATCCTGCTTTACATTTAAGTAGATGACAGATATTTTATATTTAGAAGCCAGCTGAACGAATTTTTTAACATCTGATTCAGTCTTGAAATTTGTGGCTGTCCGAACAGTAATCTGTGTTTGGCGAGGAGTGGAAGATACAGATTTTGCAGGTGCAGCAGACACAGATAACAGTGTCTGGCTGCTACATAACAACAATATACATAAAAAAGTCATCCATTTTTTCATGAAATATATCCCTTTCGTTGCCTATAATAAAGAAATTTCGTGTGCAGTGGCTTCCTGTACAACTTCTTCCGGCCACATCGAACTCTGTACTTCGCCAATATGGGCTTTTCTTAAGAAGAACATACAGATACGGGACTGACCGATACCTCCACCGATGGTATATGGAAGTTTTTCTTCAATAATTGCTTTCTGGAAAGGAAGCTCTGCGCGTTCCGGGCAGCCGGCTTTTTCTAACTGTGAGAGCAGTGCATCCTTATCTACACGGATTCCCATGGAAGAAAGTTCCAGTGCAATATCAAGAACCGGATAGTAAACAACGATATCTGCATTCAGACTCCAGTCATCATAGTCCGGAGCACGTCCGTCATGGCGCTCGCCATTTTCTAAAACATCTCCGATCTGCATGATGCAGACAGCACCCTTGGCCTTTGCAATATAATATTCACGTTCCTTTGGAGAAGATACATCCGGGAATACATCTTCTAATTCCTGCGTGGTGATAAAAAAGATGTCCTTTGGAAGGATTTCCTGAATGTAATCATACTTGATGGACATATATTTTTCCGTCTTACGCAAAACCTTATATACGGTGCGGACGGTTTCTTTCAATGTCTCGATATTACGGTCTTCCTTAGTGATGATCTTTTCCCAATCCCACTGGTCCACAAAAATAGAGTGGATATTGTCGGTCTCTTCATCACGACGGATGGCGTTCATGTCCGTATAGAGTCCTTCACCAACGGAAAAACCGTATTTATCCAATGCATAGCGTTTCCATTTTGCAAGGGAGTGGACGATCTCGGCAATTTTTCCATCCTGTTCTTTGATGTCAAAAGCCACCGGGCGTTCCACACCGTTTAAGTTGTCATTTAATCCCGAATCCGGGTCAACAAACAGTGGAGCAGAAACTCTTGTTAAATTCAGACGTTCTGCTAACAGTTCCTGAAAGCAGTCCTTAACCGTTTTAATGGCAACCTGTGTATCATGGAGATTCAGGTCGGGTTTGTAATCTTTTGGAATAATTAAGTGATCCATATGTATCCTCGATTCTGTCAGTTTGATTTTGTTACGGATCGATCATGTCGATCATGCGGGCATGTTGATCCGTTTGCCATTATTATACCATATAGACTTCGTTTTTCAATAAAAGGTTGGGGAATAGATTTTATTCTATCAAAAGTTCCAATTGTAAGTATAAAAAGCGAATGATATAATTAAACTTAATAGGAAAGAATATTTTGGAAAAGGTAAAAATATAGAATTTCAACGGAAGCTTCCAAGTAATCATGAGAAATTTTTAAAGGACATTATTGCTTTTTCTAACAGTACAGGGGGACAAGTGATGTTAGGAATATGGCTTACCTGATCCGTTATTTGAAGAATTTGGAGATGGATTTAAGGTCACAATCTTTAGAAAAGTAAGCAATGCTTTTGAAAAATATCAGCCATTGTTAAAAGAAGCAAATGCGACAGATGTTTTTGTGAACAATATTGAGAAGGTATTTAAGCATTGTGGAACAGATACGATATTTGGGCAGCTAATGTGATGGAATGGCTGGGATGTTCAAAGTCTAAGGCTACAAATGTAATGAATGTTTTAAAGGAAGCAAAAGTCATAGAAAAGGTTACCGGCTTAGGTGCCGGAAAATATAGGTTTTTAAAATTGTAGATTTATGGAGCTAAAATGATAATAAATGAGAATTGCCCATGCAAAAGAAAAAAGTGTGAACGTCATGGGAAATGTGACGAATGCAGGAAACATCATGCAGAGTCTGAACGTCAGAGACCTGTTTATTGTGAAAAAAAGAAAAAGGAATGACGAATGAAGACTCCGGTTTTTGAAAGTTTCCAAAAAAATACTTGCAAAATAACTAAGACTATGCTAACATACAGGCAACAAAAAAAGCGATGAAAGAGACTCTTATCTTCAGACGTTGACAGGAATACAGCGTCACCGACTGAGAGCGCTGTTTGAAAGAGGAGACAAAGGGAACACTCCGGAGCAGACTGGTTGAACAGAATTTTGCAGGAAAAGGAATGAGAACTTGCAAAATACAGAGTAGGTCAGTACGTCTGATATGCGTTAAATATCAAGAGTGGAAAAGTTGTGATTGCCATGATTTTTCAATGCGGGTGGTACCGCGGGAATATAGAAGAATGAGATCCCGCCCCGGAACAGTGAAATGTTCCGGGGCGTTTTTTTATTTCTAATTTTTATTATTTCTAAATTCATAAAAATGAATCAGTAAAAAATGATATTTTTTCACAAAGTCATATTTCCGTCCCGCACCTATCCTTCAGAGGAAAACATTTCCGACTGAAACATGAAGAAAAGGAGAGTACAAACATGATGGAATTTTTAACAGGAGTAAAAGAACAGGAAACTTTAGAACTGACAACCCTCTTAGCAGGAGATTACGAAGGACAGAGCGTAAAGCTCAACGGTGCCGTTCATACCATTCGTGATATGGGCGAGGTCGCATTTGTGATCCTGCGAAAAAGAGAAGGACTGATCCAGTGTGTATTTGAGGAAGGCGTAACCAGGTTTGAGCTGAAAGATTTAAAAGAGGCAGCAACCGTAGAAGTAGAGGGAGTGGTAGCAAAAGAAGATCGTGCTCCAAACGGGATTGAGATCCGTTTAAGAGAGATCCGTATCTTGTCAGAGCCGAGTGCTCCAATGCCGCTTGCGATCTCAAAATGGAAACTGAATACATCCTTAGAGGCAAAGCTAAACAACCGTGCCGTATCTCTTAGAAATATCAGGGAGCGGGCAAAGTTCAAGATCCAGGAGGGCTTAGTCAGAGGTTTTCGGGAATTTTTATACGAAGAGGGCTTTACCGAGATCCATACACCAAAGATTGGTGCAAAAGGAGCAGAGGGTGGAGCAAACCTGTTCCGTTTTGAATATTTCCACAGACCTGCCGTATTAGAGCAGAGTCCACAGTTCTACAAACAGATGATGGTTGGTGTATTTGACCGTGTATTTGAGACCGCTCCGGTATTCAGAGCAGAAAAGCACAACACTAAAAGACATTTGAACGAATATACCTCCTTAGATTTTGAGATGGGATATATCGACGGATTTGAAGACATCATGGCAATGGAAACAGGATTTTTGCAGTATGCAATGAAACTGTTAGAAAAAGATTATGCAAAAGAGTTGAAAATGTTAGGTGTAACGCTTCCGAACGTGGAAAAGATACCGGTGGTCCGTTTTGACGAGGCAAAGAAAATGGTGTCAGAAAAATATGACCGCAGGATCAAAAACCCATATGATTTAGAGCCGGAAGAAGAGCATCTGATCGGAACTCTGTTTAAAGAAGAATATGATGCGGATTTTGTGTTTGTTACACATTATCCAAGCAAAAAACGTCCATTTTATGCAATGGATGATCCACAGGATACCACATTTACACTGAGCTTTGACTTATTGTTCCGTGGCCTTGAAATTACAACCGGCGGTCAGAGAATCCATGATTACCGGATGTTGACAGAAAAAATTGCAGCAAGAGGAATGACAGAGGAAGGTATGGAGGACTACCTGAGTGCATTCAAATACGGAATGCCGCCGCATGGAGGTCTTGGAATCGGATTAGAGAGACTGACAATGCAGTTGATCGGCGAGGACAATGTCAGAGAGACCACACTGTTCCCAAGAGATTTAAGCAGATTAGAACCTTAGGAAAACAAGGAGAAGAAAAATGGCAAATATAATTTCAGATGAAACCATTGAATACGTTGGTATTCTTGCAAAATTAGAGCTTTCCGAAGAAGAAAAAGAACAGGCAAAAGCCGATATGGGAAAAATGCTCGATTATATTGATAAATTAAACGAATTAGACACCTCCGGCGTAGAGCCGATGTCCCATGTATTCCCGGTCAATAACGTATTCCGTGAGGACGTTGTAACCAATGGAGACGGACATGATGATACACTTGCAAACGCACCTTGTGCTAAAGATGATGGATTTAAAGTGCCAAAGACGATCGGTTAAAGGAGGAATACAATGAGTCTGATGAGTCTGACAGCCGTAGAGCTGGGAAAAAAGATAAAAGCAGGGGAAGTAACGGTAAAAGAAGCCGTAGAAGCAGCCTTTGCACAGATAGAAAAAGTAGAGGGTGATGTGCATAGTTTTGTGACCCTGACCAAAGAACAGGCATTGAAAGATGCCGGGGAGATACAGAAAAAAATAGATGCAGGAGAGTTGACAGGACCGCTTGCGGGCGTACCGGTGGCATTGAAAGACAACCTTTGTACCAAAGGAGTTCTGACAACCTGCAGTTCCAAGATATTAAATAACTTTGTACCAACCTATACCGCACAGGCAGTAGAAAATCTGCAAAAAGCAGGCGCGGTCATCATAGGCAAGACCAATATGGATGAGTTTGCAATGGGAAGCACGACAGAGACATCTGCCTATGGAGTTACGAAAAACCCATGGAATTTAGAACATGTGCCGGGCGGTTCTTCCGGCGGTTCCTGTGCAGCTGTGGCAGCAGAAGAGTGCAGTTATGCGTTAGGTTCCGATACCGGTGGTTCCATCCGCCAGCCAAGTTCATTTTGCGGAGTGACCGGCTTAAAACCGACCTATGGAACGGTATCTCGTTACGGACTGATCGCCTATGGCTCTTCCTTAGATCAGATCGGACCGGTAGCAAAAGACGTGACCGACTGTGCTACCATTTTAGAAGCAATTACTTCCTATGATAAGAAGGATTCCACATCCATAGAACGAAAAGATACAGATTTTACATCTGCATTAGTGGATGATGTAAAAGGAATGAAGATCGGAATCCCAAAAGATTATTTTGGCGAGGGCTTGAACGAAGAAGTGAAAGCAGCAGTTTTAGCAGCAGCAAAGGTATTAGAGGAAAAAGGAGCCGTTGTCGAGGAATTTGATCTAAGCCTTGTAGAGTATGCGATCCCTGCTTATTATGTCATAGCCAGTGCCGAGGCAAGTTCGAACTTAGCCCGTTTTGACGGTGTAAAATACGGCTACCGTACAAAAGAATATGAAGGACTTCATAACATGTACAAAAAGACACGTTCCGAAGGATTCGGTGCAGAGGCAAAACGCCGTATCATGTTAGGTTCCTTCGTACTGAGTTCAGGATATTATGACGCATATTACTTAAAGGCACTCAGAACCAAAGCACTGATTAAGCAGGCATTTGACAAAGCCTTTGAAAAATATGATGTCATCTTAGGACCGGCAGCACCGACCACAGCACCGAAGTTAGGTTCTTCCTTAGAAGACCCGATTAAAATGTATTTAGGAGACATTTATACGATATCCGTCAACTTAGCAGGACTTCCGGGCATGACACTTCCATGCGGGATTGATTCCAAGGGACTGCCAATCGGTCTACAGTTAATCGGAGATTGTTTTAAAGAAAAAAATATCATTCGTGCAGCATATAGTTTTGAACAGACCAGAGCATATCACAAAAGCCCGTTAGCAGAATAGGAGGAGGAGAAAATGAGCAAACAATATGAAACCGTGATCGGATTGGAAGTTCATGTGGAACTTGCGACCAAGACAAAAATTTTCTGCTCCTGCTCCACAGCGTTTGGAGGAGCACCGAATACACATACCTGCCCGGTCTGCACCGGAATGCCGGGATCTTTACCGGTTTTAAACAAACAGGTCGTAGAGTATGCCGTGGCAGTCGGACTTGCAACCAATTGTACGATTACCCAGTATTGCAAATTTGACAGAAAGAATTATTTTTATCCGGACAATCCACAGAACTACCAGATTTCCCAGCTCTATCTGCCAATCTGCAGGAATGGAAGCGTAGAGATTGAGACCGCAGGCGGAAAGAAAAGTATCGGTATCCATGAAATCCACATGGAAGAAGATGCCGGAAAACTGGTACATGACGAGTGGGAGGACTGCTCGATCGTAGATTATAACCGTTCCGGTGTACCACTGATCGAGATCGTATCAGAACCGGATATGCGTTCTGCAGAAGAGGTCATTGCATATTTAGAGAAGTTAAGACTGATTATCCAGTATCTGGGTGCTTCAGACTGCAAATTAAATGAAGGTTCGATGCGTGCCGATGTCAACCTGTCAGTCCGAGAGGTGGGAGCAACAGAATTTGGAACGCGTACCGAGATGAAAAACCTGAACTCATTCAAAGCAATTGCCCGTGCCATCGAGGGCGAGCGTGCGAGACAGATCGAGCTGTTAGAAGAGGGCAAACAGGTCATTCAGGAGACCAGACGCTGGGATGACAACAAAGAATACTCCTATGCGATGAGAAGCAAAGAGGATGCACAGGATTACCGTTATTTCCCGGAACCGGATTTAGTGCCGATCGTCATCAGTGACGAATGGTTAGCAGAGATCAAGGCCAAAGAGCCGGAACTTCGTACCGCAAAATTAGAGCGTTACAAAAAAGAATATGAGCTGCCGGATTATGATGCACAGATCATTACCGGTTCAAAACATATGGCAGATATTTTTGAAGAGACCACAGCCATCTGTAAGAAGCCGAAAAAAGTCTCAAACTGGCTGATGGGCGAAACACTCCGTCTGTTAAAAGAACATGAAAAAGAGCCGGAGGACATCGCTTTTTCTGCTGAAAACTTAGCAAAATTAATCGAGCTTGTCGATGGCGGAGTCATCAACGGCAATGTGGCAAAAGAAGTATTTGAGCAGATTTTCGATCGTAATATTGACCCGGAAAAATATGTGGAAGAAAAAGGCTTAAAGACCGTAAACGACGAAGGTGCATTGCGAGAGACAATCGAGCAGATCGTTGCAGACAATCCGAAATCCGTAGAAGATTACCATAACGGAAAGGAAAAAGCCATCGGATTCTTAGTCGGTCAGACGATGAAAGCCATGAAGGGCAAAGCAGATCCTGGAATGGTCAATAAGATATTGAAAGAAATTTTATAAATTCGGCATTTTCTCCAAATTATCAATTGAGATTGCAAATGGAATGTCTTATAATGGGGGCAGTTATAGATAAGATAGATGATAGGAGAATAACATGTCAGATCAGGATAAAGATTTAGAACAGGAAATCATAGAAAAAGAACAGACAGACGATGCCCCGGATACGAACAAAGACGAGAAGGATGGCTACGAAGATATCTGCTATATCTGCCGCCGGCCGGAGAGCAAAGCGGGCAAAATGATCAAAATCCCAAATAATATCTGTATTTGTCGGGATTGTATGCAAAAGACCTTTGACAGCATGAGCGGTTCCGGGTTTAATCTTGGAGATTTCAATCCGGCAAATATGGGATTTGGGAACATGCCAAATATCAGCATGATCAATCTTTCTGATTTACAGGGGATGCTTCCAAAAAGCCAGCAGATCAAGAAGAAAAAACCAAAAGAAAAGAAAGAAAAGCCGGCACTCGATATCCGTGCGATCCCGGCACCTCATAAGATCAAGGCAAGTCTGGATGAGTATATTGTAGGACAGGACTATGCAAAAAAAGTCATGTCCGTTGCCGTATACAATCACTACAAGAGAGTGGCATCCGATGCAAATGATGATATTGAAATTGAAAAATCCAATATGCTGATGGTAGGTCCGACCGGTTCCGGTAAGACCTATATGGTCAGAACGTTAGCAAAGCTGTTAGATGTGCCGTTGGCAATTACGGATGCAACTTCCCTGACAGAAGCCGGTTATATCGGTGACGATATTGAAAGTGTAGTTTCCAAACTTTTAGCGGCAGCCGATAATGACATAGAAAAGGCAGAGCGTGGGATTATCTTTATCGATGAGATCGATAAAATCGCCAAAAAGCGGAACACCAATCAGAGAGATGTCAGCGGCGAGAGCGTTCAGCAGGGAATGCTAAAGCTGTTAGAGGGTGCTGATGTAGAGGTTCCGGTGGGAGCCAGCAGTAAAAATGCCATGGTGCCGATGGTAACTGTCAACACCAGAAATATCCTGTTTATCTGTGGTGGAGCATTTCCGGATTTAGACAGCATCATCAAAGAACGTCTGAACCAGGAATCCTCCATGGGATTTAAAGCGGCATTAAAAGACCAGTACGATGAAGATGAGAACATTTTACAGAAGGTAACGGTAGAGGATATCCGTACTTTTGGAATGATACCGGAATTCATCGGTCGTCTGCCAATCCTTTTTTCTTTAGAGGCATTGACAGAAGATATGTTAGTGCGGATTTTAAAAGAGCCGCGTAATGCCATTTTAAAACAGTATCAGAAGCTGTTAGAGATGGATGAGGTCAAGTTAGAATTTGAAGATGAGGCACTCCATGCGATTGCAAAAAAAGCAAAGGAGAAGAAAGTCGGAGCGAGAGCACTTCGTGCCATCATTGAAGAATTCATGCTAGACATCATGTATGAGATTCCAAAGGATGACAACATTGGAAAAGTAATTATCACAAAAGAATATATCGAGAAAACAGGGGGACCTGTTATTATGATGCGTGGATGCCCGGAACTGGAAGAAAAGAGTGTGATCTAGCGGCATAACTTTCTATTTCCGGCATAAAATGCAATAAATAGAAGCATCAGGTGAAAAATGGATTGTACAGATGCCGTTTACTCGGAAGATTATTTTGACTTCATAAATACATTGTCAAGGGAAGTGAACATGCGAAACGGAGATGAAATCTTGTGTTCCCAGCCACTTGACAATGGTTTTGAAGTCCTTTTTTATCCCAGGGAAGTTGTAGAGAATGGGGATTTTAATATTGCAAGACTGACTTATATCGGAGTGCCAAAATGCTATGCACTGATGGATACCTCTGCGCTTGAAGGAACCGGAATACTTACCATGCAGAATTTTCCGACCCTTCCATTAAAAGGGAACGGAGTGCTGATGGGATTTATCGATACCGGGATTGACTATCAAAATCCGGTATTTCAATCGGAAAACGGAACTACCAGGATATTAAGGATCTGGGATCAGACTGTGCGGACCGGGACACAGCCGGAAGGATTTCTCTATGGAAGTGAGTATACGGCAGAGGATATCAATTATGCGATCCGTTCCGAAGATTCTTATTCGATCGTGCCAAGCCGTGACACAAACGGACATGGAACTTTTTTAGCAGGAGTTGCGGCAGGCTCGGAAGTCTTAGAGCGGGATTTTATCGGAGCAGCACCCCTTGCAGATATTGCGGTAGTCAAATTAAAAGAAGCAAAGCAGCATCTGAGAAATTTTTATCATATCAGGGAAGGGGCTGTGGCATATCAGGAAAATGATATTATGGCAGGAATCTCTTATCTGCACAATTTGGCATATACACTCAGTAAACCGCTGGTAATTTGTCTGGGACTGGGAACAAACAGTGGCGGGCATGGAGGAACCTCGGCACTGTCCATGTTACTTGCCTATGTGGCAGCAAAACGGATGCGGGCTGTTGTCGTTGCAGCAGGAAATGAGGCAAATGCAAGGCGGCATTACTTAGGAAACTTAGCACCTATGCAGGAATATGAAGAAGTGGAAATCAGTGTAGGAGATAATATCAGAGGATTTACGGCAGAACTTTTAACCAATTCACCGGAAGTTGTATCGGTAGCAGTGCAGTCCCCGACCGGAGAACGTCAGCCATTGATTCCTGCAAGACAGGGGACGAGTGAGGAATACCGCTTTTTATTAGAAGGAACAACGGTCAGTATCAGTTACAGTCTGGGGGAATTTACCAGAGAGGGTGAACTGATTTTTTTACGATTTACAAATCCAAGCAAAGGAATCTGGAGACTGTGGGTATATCCGGAAAACTATGTGAGTGGAAGATACCATATCTGGCTTCCGGTTACGGAATTTGTGCAGGGAGACCTCTTTTTTCTAAGGTCTAATCCTGAAACAACCATTACCGGACCGGCAAGTGCTTATGCCCCGATTAGTGTAGGTGGGTTTAATGCGGTAGACAATAGTCTTTACTTAGACTCCGGCAGAGGATATAATATTGATAATCAGGTCAAACCGGATTTCTTAGCACCGGCGGTAGAAGTCTTTGGTCCCGACCTTACCGGAAATTTTACAAGACGTACCGGTACGAGTGCGGCAGCCGCCGTTACGGCAGGGGCAGCGGCACAGTTGTTAGAATGGGGAGTCGTGCGTGGGAATTCCAGTAGCATGAATAATGCATTGATCAAAAATTATCTTCTGGTCGGAACAGATAAAACGCCGGGAAGGGTCTATCCGAACCCGGAAGAAGGCTACGGACGGCTGAATGTATACAAGGCATTTACAAATATGAGGAGAACGACATGAACTATTTACTGGGAAGTACAGCGGCATTTTTATGTGATTATGCTGCAAAGGAAAAAGTAGAAAAAACATATGATGAAAAGAAGCAAAAAGAACTCTTTCGTGGAAAAGTCCAGATTGAAAAATATCACAATAAAGGGGCAGCACTCAATGCCCTGGAAAAAAGACCGGAACTTATGAAAAAGCTGCATGCCGGAGCATGGTTTAGCGCAGCAGGCTATCTGACCTGTCTGAACAAACATCGCGATCATGCAGGGATGAAAGCAGGCACGGGACTGTTATTAGCAGGAGGACTCAATAATCTTCTTGACCGCTATCGGAGAGGTTATGTGGTCGATTACATACGTTTGAAAACCTCTGATAAACGCCTGAACAAACTGGTTTTTAACCTGTCGGATATCTATGTTTTGATTGGAGCAGTCATACTGTTTATTACATCGAGACTTCATAAAGATGAACAGTAGTAAGATAAAGAACAATAAAACAAAAAGAAGCTGTCACCCGGATGATCTGATCTCAGATTACCCGGTGTTCAGCTTCTTTTTGCTTCATAGCCATTACCCAATACCTAACTTTTATCATAATAAAAAATAAAAAATCTGATTCTATCTGTTTATTATCGAAAATAGAAAAAGGTACGTTGAAAAGACTAATTTAAAACGGTTACGTTGACTGCCTGAGGACCTTTAGCACCTTCTGTAATATCAAACTCTACAGATGCGCCTTCCTCTAAGGATTTGAATCCCTCCATGTTCAGACCGGAGAAATGTACGAATACATCATTTCCCTGCTCATCGGAGATGAATCCGTAACCTTTTTGGTTGTTAAACCATTTTACTGTACCTTTGTTCATTGAAAGTACCTCCAAATAAATAATATCAGTGTGCACTCTGCAACACTAAACTAACCATATCATAGGTCCTCCGAAAAGTAAAGGGAATGTTCCTTAAAAAACTGCCGGATATAGGAATCCCACTCGAATTCTAAGGATTTATCGGTGGAAAAAGTACGATAGGAGACACCGGTCGAGGCAGTCAGCTCCCCATGCATAAATCTCAGATTTAATAAAAAGCCACTGATTGCATCCGAAGGGTCCGGTGGAAGCTGTGTCCTTTCATAAAAATCCGAAGGGGATAAAAACAGAGTAAATTTAAAAAAGACAGGAGTTTTTTTCCCTTTGATCAGATCAAACAGTACCGGACGCTGCATCGAAAAAAGCAGATAAGTATGTCCGAACAGTCCTTCCTCCCTCAGTTCATCTTCGGAATAAGAGTCACTCAGAATGTGTCCATCGAAGTCATAGGTGATGCGTGTCTGCAAAGTTCCCTCCATAAATTCAAAGGGATCAAATATTTCCGAACGCAAAAATTTAGTCATAAAACTGCCGATATCTGCAATCTGCACTGCAATCATGTAAAAATCCTCCTGTGTTATGTACGCTCAAACGCATTATGCATATTATTATAACGCAACGATATGACGAAAAAAAGAACTTTTTTCATAAATATGATCAGGGTGTCAAAAGGCGGTTTCCATTTTTTTGATTGGCAACTTGCCAGTCACTAAGTTGTGAGCCGCCTTTTGACACCCTGATCAAAATATAAAATAAAGATAAAATACCGGATAGATCGGTAGAAAAAAGAAAGAGAATATAGTACAATGTGAAGCAAATGATGGGAGGTCATAGAAATGAACACAACAGCAGAGCAACTGTTCCATTTAATAGAGAAAGGAGTCTCACCCTATCAGGTAGTGGAAGAGGCAGAAAAAAGACTGAAAGAAGCAGGATTTGAAAAATTAGAGTTTCATACGGCATGGGGCTTAACCGGTGGAAAAAGTTATTATATGATCCACCATGGCACAACGCTGATCGCATTTACGATTCCAAAAACGCTGTATTACAGAGAAAGTTTTCGTATGGCAGCGGCACATACGGATTTTCCGTGTCTGCGAATCAAGCCAAATCCGGAAATGGAGATGTCCGGCTATCAGCAGTTGAATGTCGAGGTATACGGTGGAGCGATCTTAAATACCTGGTTAGACCGTCCGCTTGGAATTGCAGGAAAAGTGGCACTTGCAAGTGACGAGGTATTTGCACCGCGGATTGTGCATTTTTCCTCGGAATGCCCGGTTGCGGTCATACCGAATATTGCGATCCATATGAACCCGGCATTAAATAAAGGCGTAGAACTGAATAAACAAAAGGATATGATACCGATCGTCGGTATTGCCGGAGAAGAGATGCAGAAAAAAGATTTCTTCTATGAATATTTAGCGAAAGAATTACAGTTATCAAAAGAGGAGATCTTGGATTTTGACCTGTATCTGTATAATACGGAAATGCCGGAAACCGTTGGCATGGGAAAAGAACTGATCTCAGCTCCAAGACTGGATAACCTGACTTCCGTACAGGCATTGTTAGATGGGATCATAACGGGTGAGCGTGAGGACGGCATCAATCTGATCGCATTATTTGACCATGAAGAGATCGGAAGCAGAACGAAACAGGGCGCAGGCTCGATGCTGCTTCGAGATGTCGTAGAAAAAATACAGATTTCACTTGGCAGAGATGCATGCCAGGTAAAAGAAGCACTTTACCAGAGTATGCTGCTGTCCGTGGATGTGGCACATGCCATGCATCCAAACCAGAACCAGAAAGCAGATGTGACGAATCAGCCGGTATTGAACCGGGGATTTTGTATCAAAGAATCCGGTAACCAGTCCTATGCGACAGATTGTGAAGTGGTTGCCATTGTAGAACAGATCTGTAAAAAGGAAATGATTGCTTATCAGAAATATGTAAACCGTTCCGATATTGCAGGAGGAAGTACGCTTGGAGCCATTGCAGGAAGCCTGATGCCGGTACAGACCGTAGATATCGGAGTTCCAATCCTTGCAATGCATTCTGCAAGGGAGTTGATGGGAGCAGATGATATGGCAGCTTTGAGCCGTTTTGTAGGTAGTTATTTTTCAATCTGAGAATACAGGAGGTAAAGCGTGGAGCTGTGGAAAAGATGCAGGATAGGTCTTCTGCTCTTAGCAATGCTCTGTCTGGTAACAGGATGCAGTCCAATCGACTGGAAAACAGCAGCGGATACCATCACAGAGCAGGCATCTAAAGAGACCAAAAAGCCGGAAGAAGTAGAGAGTATTTCAACAGAAGCCTATGCATATCAGACACTGGATGAAAAGACGAAAAAAGTCTATGATGAGGTACTGGATGCAATTTTAAAGAATAAAGAAAGCGTGGCAGTATCGACAACCGAACAGGAAGTGTTAGACAACGCCTATAATGCGGTAAATGCAGACTACGGCGGGCTGTTTTGGGTGTCCGGATATATGTATACCCAGCATAGCAGAGGGGATAATATCATAGGCATGGATTTTTCACCAAGCTACACGATGGAGCAGAGCAAGCGGGAAGAGATCCAGGCGCAGATCGACAGCCGCGTGGAGGAGCTGCTTACCGGTATTCCAACGGAGGCTTCCGATTATGAAAAAGTAAAGTATGTGTTTGAAACGCTGATCGAACAGGTGGATTACAATCCGGATGCAGAGAATAATCAGAATATCATCAGCGTATTTTTAAATGGGGAAACGGTCTGCCAGGGATATGCCTGTGCAACGCAGTATCTGTTACGTCTGTTGAATATCCAATGTACGATTGTAACAGGAAAAGCTGACGGAGATGCGCATGCGTGGAATCTGGTACGGATGGACGGAAATTATTATTATTTAGATACCACCTGGGGCAATTCCCGTTATTATGGAAAAGACCGTTCCGCAGAAAAGTATGTAAATTACAATTATTTGGGAATTACCAGTGAGGAGATCAGCACTTCCCATCAGGCAGATACCATCTATACGTTGCCGGAATGTACGGCAACAGCGGACAATTATTATGTACATGAGGGGCTTTACTTTGACCAATGGGACCCGGATGCGATTGGAGAAAAATATGCCAAAGCATGGGAGAACGGACAAAAGAAGGTGTCAGTGAAGTTTGCGACACCGGAGCTTTATGAGCAGGCAGTACAGTTTTTTATCCATGATGAAAAAATTTCAAATTACTGCGACGGAATCACTACAATGTACTATATCGAGAATAAGGAACAGAAAATTTTAAGTATATCTTTTTAAAAATTTTGAAAATATAGAAATAACTCTTTTCAAACGTATAGGTTTGTGCTAATATAATGTAGTATTAAAAACTACATGTTATAGAAAAAGAAAAAAGATAATATATTTTTTAATAACAAATGTGAGCAATAGAAAAAGAGAAATGAGGATGTTTTTATGAGCTATAAAATTGTAGTAGACAGTTGTGGAGAATTAAAGCCGGAGCAGAAGAGTGACATTCATTTTGCATCAGCGTCCTTAGAGCTGGATGTGGACGATTATCATGTTGTGGATGATGAGAGTTTTGACCAGAAGGAATTTTTAAGAAGAGTGAAGGAGAGTCCGAACTGCCCGAAATCTACCTGTCCTTCCCCGGAGCGTTATATGACAGCATTCGAGGGAGAGGCACAGAATGTCTATGCAGTGACACTTTCTTCACAGTTGAGCGGTTCTTATAACAGTGCCGAGCTTGGTAAGAAGCTCTATTTAGAGGAGCATGAAAATAAAAATATTCATGTCTTTGATTCGAAATCAGCATCGATTGGAGAGACACTGATCGCTATGAAGATTCAGGAATGTGAGGAAGCAGGCATGGAGTTTCAGGATGTGGTCAAAGAAGTTGACCGGTACATCGAGACACAGCATACGTTTTTTGTGTTAGAGACTTTAGATACGCTTCGTAAAAACGGACGTCTGAGCAATCTGAAAGCACTTGTGGCAGGAGCATTGAACATCAAGCCGGTCATGGGCTCGACACCGGAGGGGGCGATCTGTCAGCTTTCCCAGGCCCGTGGAATGAATAAAGCATTAGAAAAAATGGTGCAGGAGGTTGTTGCAAAGACAAAGAACTGTGAAGAAAAAATCCTTGCGATTGCCCATTGCAACTGCCCGCAGAGAGCCGCACTGGTCAAAGAAAAGTTAGAAAAAGCGGCAAACTTTAAAGATATTTTTGTACTGGATACAGCAGGAGTCAGCTCCCTGTATGCCAATGACGGCGGCGTGATCATTGCCTGCTAACCAGAAATCCGGTGTCAGACAAATTTATTTAGGAGAAAAAACGTGAAAAAGCAACAAAAGAAAAAGCCGGTGAAATACATTATTCTGATCCTGCTCCTTGCAGTCATAGCCGTAGCAGGAGTATGGACGGCTTTTCATATCAAAGAGGGACGAAAAGAGACGACTACGGTCATCAGTAAGACAACCTTAGAAAAAGTATTGGATATCAGTGAGTTATCGACAGGTAAGGCAGTTTATCATGGGATCGCACATGTGTATGATCCGAAAAATGATGAGCGCGTGCTATACCATGTGGCATATGATGCGACGGTAAAAGCAGGCATTGATACCGATAAGATCAAGATCAAAATAGAGAAAGAAGCAAAAAAAGTAACCGTTATCCTGCCGGAGGTTCAGATCCAGGACATCGATGTGGACATGGGAACGTTAGATTATATGTTTGAGAGCAAACGAAGTCAGACAGAAAGTGTGTCCAAAGATGCATATCAGGCAGCCATTGCGGATGTGACCAAAGAATGTAAGGACAATGAGGAGATCAAAGATCTGGCAAAAGAGAATGCAAAAAATGTTGTCAAAGGAGTTTTAGGAACACTGTTAGCACAGCAGGAAGAAGCATATACGTTAGAAGTAAAATAAGGAGAAGGACAGATGAAGAAGCGGATCAGTATTTACATATGTGTCATGATGCTGGCATTTTCCTTTGCGGGATGCACTTCTGAGCAGAGCGAAAAGAAACCGGAGATCGAATTACAGCAGATCAAATCCATTGGAGAATTTGCGGTATTAGAATGTTATTATCACAATGTCGCAAAATCAGATACTATGAAAAAGGTGTTGTGGTGGAATACGGACAGGCGGCTCTGGATAGAGTATACAGGAATCGTAAAAGCAGGCGTTGATATAGATAAAATCGATATGAAAGTGGATGGAAATACACTTACCATATCCCTTCCAAAGGCGGAGATCTTAAGTTGCAAGGTCGATAAAGATTCTCTGACCGAGGATTCCTATGTCGTAGAAAAACATGGGTTAGGAGCCGGAAAGATCACGGCAGACATACAGACCAAGACGATCAGGACGGCACAGGAGAACCTGAAAAAAGCAGCCAAAGAAGATAACGAGCTGCTTTCACAGGCAGAAGAGAGAGCTAAGAACCTGATTACGGATTATGTCAACCGGATGGGAGAGGCAACCGGCAAAACCTACGAGATAAAATGGAAGTAAGTTTTAAGAGTCTTCTAACAGATCATCGAGGCTTACCGGGCCTGCCAGCACTTCTCTTGCGACAAAAAGAATCCGATCCGGTTTAGTAGACAGTGTCCATTTCACCAGGGACAATTCCCGACGAACCAATTCGATACAGGTAATGCAGCGGGGATGTACACAGCTTCCGGTATTAAAGTACAGACTGTCTTTAGAACCTAATACAGGACGGTGGGTATGCCCGGTGATCAGGATCTTTTTGTGGATTTTGGTCCATTCCTGTAATCTTCGCTCCGTTTTGTTTTTCACCTTATAGTTTTTAGCGGCACTTGTCGGGTCGAGTACGCCGAATTGTTCTAACGGTTTCCAGAGATAACGCACCAGAAAACAGGAGAGCCGCCAGAGCGTAGAATTAAAAAAATCCGCCTGGTGTCCGTGCGTCAGATACAGTTCCTGTCCGGTGACATAGTCTTTCAAACGAAGACCTTCGTGAAAGCAGCAGTCCGAAAACGGATGAAAATCCTTCTTGGCAATATCGTGATTTCCAAACAGCATGAACAGGCGGTGTTCTTCATAAAAGAGAGACAGCAGCCAGAATACATTGCTGTGGATATTCTGAATAGCGGAAAAACTTCTGTTTTCCCACAACTCATCCCCATCCCCCAGTTCAATATAACAAAAAGAATGTTGATAATAGTAATTTAAAGCAGCAAAATAGAGATGCTGGTTTTTTAAAAAATTGTCATTAGAAGTACCGATGCCGCGGTGGCAGTCACTAAAGAGGACATACCGCCCGTTCTCCGAAAGTGGGAGAACAGGGGCATCGGAAAAGGCATGGTCAATACGGGATAGATAACTCATAGCTGCCTCCGGATCTTACGATTACTTTTATGAAGTTGAAGTGTCTTATGAAAAGCAAAAGGAAGACTTTCACAGAGAAACAATATGCGGTCTAAGGCAGTGTCAAATGGTCTGGTATACCACAGAAACAGACGACATAAGAGGCGGTTCTGCCACTGGATCCATCTGCGGTAGCATTTTTGCAGGCAGGAAAAAGAACAGTTTTTGCAGTCTGAAAACGTAAAGCAGATCTTCAGACCACAGATACAGACATCATAACCTTCTTTTTCAAGGGCATCCCGGAAAGCATATGCCATACAAAGGTCTGGAAAAGTAATGGAGGTCTCCATCGTCAAATCCTCCGGATCAGAAAAGACACCCGGACAAAAAGCAGTCAGCCACCAGTGGATACCGGAAAGTGCAGCCACGGTCGTATCGTTTTGTTTTAAGACAAGGGACATCGGAAGAAGCTCCTCATCTGATACGGCATGGAACAGTTCCGCGGAACGCTCTGCCGGTCTTAAAATGCGGTCAGAACAATAGACGCCGATCTCGCAGCCGGTGTGAAGTCCGTACTGACCTTTCCAGAACTCGATGAGCCAGGTGCGGCCGTCATAGTCAAAATAGACCGGGAGAGCATTAAAGACCATATGAAAATGTGAAGCACTCTTATCATAGAGGGCAGCGTATCCAAAGCGTCTCTGCCATGCTTCTAAGGCAGAAGAAAAGAAATCGCCTTTTGGAATATAGGTATACCCAAAAGGAAACACAAGGTTTTCTATGATCTGCAGTTTTTGCGGACAGCTCATCTTACAGATTTTTTCAGCCTTTGCCTTTCTGAAAAGCAAACTCAGGACAAAAAGCAGCACACAGAGCAGAAGAATCATACCAATATACAAATACATATGAAAATCCTTAAAAGTTTTTTATATCATATGCAGGGCGTTGTATGTCGGGAACAGAATGTGGTATGCTTGAAAAAAAACAGGAAGGAAGATTCTTTATGTATATAGGAAATCATTTGTCCTCGGCAAAAGGTTATGAGGCAATGGGAAAGCAGGCAGTCCGATTAGGCGGTGAAACCTTTGCATTTTTTACCAGAAATCCAAGAGGTGGAAAGGCAAAAGAGATTAAGCCTGAGGATGTGGAAAAATTTTTAGAAATTGCAAAAGAGCAGCACTTTGGAAAGATCGTGGCACACGCACCCTATACGATGAATGCCTGTGCAGCCAAAGAAAACATTCGGGAACTGGCACATACGATGTTTACCGATGATTTAAAGCGCATGGAGTATATACCGGGAAACTATTACAATTTTCATCCGGGTTCCCATGTCGGACAGGGAACGGAGACAGGGATCACATTGATCGCAGAACTGCTCAATCAGGTGTTACATCCGGAGCAGACGACGACCGTCTTATTAGAGACCATGGCGGGCAAAGGAAGTGAAGTCGGAAGAAACTTTGAGGAATTACAGGCAATTATAGAACGGGTGGATTTAAAGGAAAAGATCGGAGTCTGTCTCGATACCTGCCATGTCTGGGATGCCGGTTACGATATCGTGGAACATCTCGATGAAGTGTTAAAGGAATTTGACCGTATCATCGGATTAGAGAGATTAAAAGCCATACATTTAAATGACAGTATGAATCCGTTAGGAAGCCACAAGGACCGTCATGCAAGATTAGGAGAAGGGCAGATCGGACCAGAAGCATTGCAGAGGATCGTATGTCATGAAAAGCTGCAGGGACTTCCGTTCATCTTAGAGACACCGAATGACGATGAGGGCTATGCGGCAGAGATTGCAATGGTAAAATCCTGGCGGGAAGGCCTGAAATAACAGTCTGCAATAGAAATCTGAAAGAAAAGTCTAAAACAGTGCAGAAACACTAAACTATTGAAAGAAATGTACGATATATAATATAAGAAAGCAGCATAAGTGGGCGGAGCCGGCTTAGCAGGAACAATCAAAACGCAGCAAAACCACGGAGGGATGGATATGAGTACAATTAACAGTGTAACAGCAGCGGCGTATACAACAACAGCTTATGAGAGCAAAGCAGCTGCAAAAAAAGAGAATACAGAGGCAACGACAGAAAAATCCTATGGCAAAGATGTAGGAGTAGTCTATGAGAAAAGTTCAAAGACCGTAGAAAATGCAGGAACTTATAAAAAGACAAGCGGAAAGACAAATACCGCACTGATCGAAAAGATGAAAGCAGATACAGCAAACAGAACCAACCAGCTTCGCAGCATGGTAGAGCAGATGATGACGAAGCAGGGCAAGAAGATCGGACAGGCAGACGATATCTGGTCATTCTTAGCAAGCGGTAAATATAATGTATCTCCTGAGGTAAGAGCCCAGGCACAAAAAGATATTGCAGACGATGGTTACTGGGGCGTAGAGCAGACATCTGACCGTATCGTGGAATTTGCAAAAGCATTATCCGGCGGTGATTCAGAAAAAGCAGACGAAATGATCGCAGCATTCAAAAAAGGTTTTGATCAGGCAACCAAAGCATGGGGCAAATCCTTACCGGATATCTCCGGCAGAACCTATGATGCTGTTATGAAAAAATTCGATGCATGGAAAAACGGTACAGAGACAGCTAAGACAGAAACAGAAGAATAATGATCAAAATTTATCATCAAAGACATCCTAACAGGGAGATCAGATGACAGGAAAGCGGAGTAATCTCTTACGGAAAAGGCGAAGGGGTTCTCCGCTTTTTTTACTCTACAGATTAGGGTGTCAAAAGGCGGTTTCAGGTTTTTGTATTGACAATTGCACAAAGCCGAGTCTGTTTTGTGCAAGTTGCAAACTACTAAGTTGTGAGTCGCCTTTTGACACCCGGATCTCAGCAGGAATTGTCACTTGACATTTTTAAAAACTCACGTTAGAGTATATTGTATACAAAGTGCAGGAGAAAAACATGGATGAGTTAAATTTAAAAGCATTGGCAAAAATTAATATTGGACTTGACGTATTGAGAAAGCGTGAGGACGGATATCACGAGGTTCGCATGATCATGCAGACGATCCACTTATTTGACCGTCTTCATATCAAAAAGACAAAAGAGCCGGGGATTCAGATTTCTTCGAATCTGTATTACCTTCCGGTCAATGAGAACAATTTAATTCATAAGGCGGCAGCTCTTTTGATGGATGAGTTTTCAATCACAGAGGGTGTAGAGTTCCGTTTAGAGAAGCATATTCCGGTTGCGGCAGGCATGGCAGGAGGCAGTACCGATGCGGCAGCAGCATTATATGGAATGAACCAGATGTTTGATTTAGGTCTTAATATGGAGCAGTTGAAGGAACGTGGTGTAAAGATCGGAGCAGACGTGCCATATTGTCTGATGCGTGGAACCGCTTTAGCAGAGGGAATCGGAGAGAAGTTAACAGCACTTCCGCCGATGCCAAAATGTCCGGTTTTAGTAGCGAAGCCATCGGTTGCGGTTTCTACAAAATTCGTATATGAGAATCTGCACTTAGAGAATGATCCGCCACATCCTGATATTGACCGTTTATTAGAAGATATCCGTAAGAAAGATTTACAGAGTACCGCACAGGATATGGGAAATATCTTAGAGACGGTAACCGTTGCACATTATCCTGAGATTGCAAGTTTAAAGGAAATTATGAAAGAACATGGAGCACTCAATGCACTGATGAGCGGCAGCGGTCCGACGGTATTTGGACTGTTTGAAGATGAAAAAACAGCAAAGAGAGCGTATCGTGCAGTAAAAGAGAGCGGGCTGGCAAAGCAGCTCTATCTGACAACGATTTATAACAACAGAAAGTAGAGGGATTTATGACAGACAATTTAAAATTAAATGTGGATGCATATCTGCCACTGCGTGATGTAGTATTTCATACACTGCGGGAGGCGATCCTGAAAGGAGAGTTAAAACCGGGGGAGCGTTTGATGGAATTGCAGCTTGCATCCAAATTAGGAGTGTCGAGAACACCGATCCGTGAAGCAATCCGAATGTTAGAGCAGGAAGGGTTAGCAGTGACGATCCCGCGCAGGGGTGCGGAAGTAGCACGGATGACCGAAAAAGACATGAAAGATGTTTTGCAGATCCGTGAGGTATTAGATGAATTAGCGGTCCGTCTTGCCTGTGATAATATCACAAAAGAGGAGATCAAAGAGTTAGAAAAGCAGATGCTGCAGTTTGAAAACAGCACGAAGCAGGGGGACATCAAAAAAATCGCAGAAGCCGACGTGGCATTCCATGATACGATTTACCATGCGGCAGGCAATGCAAAGTTAGTAACGATGTTAGATAATATGCGTGAGCAGATCTACCGGTATCGTGTGGAATATCTAAAAGATGAAAATGCATATCCGACACTGATACAGGAGCATCGAAAGATACTGGAGTTATTAGAAAAACACGAAAAAGAAAAAGTCATCGAAGTCATGAAAGTACATGTGGAAAAACAGGCAAAAGTAGTGAAACAGATTATTCGCGATCAGGAGTGATCTTAAAATCAGATAAGAATCGTCCGTTATGGTATAAAATGGCTGGAATATGAAGATATTAAAAGAGATAAGTGCAGCTTATCTCTTTTTTGCTTGATAGGAAACACCGTTATAGTAATCGGAGGAATTACCATGAATATGGATGAACGGAATAAAAAATACCGTCCTGATATAGAGAAGCATCCGGTAACCGGAAATCTGCAAAAGGACAGTGCGGTGCTGTTTGATCTCTTTGAAGGATGCAGTGATCTAAAATATAATGAGATCCATTTAGGAACGGAGCATAATATTTCCTGTATCGTAGCCTTTATCGAAACAACGGTGGAAAATATGCTGTTAGATGAGACCGTACTTGGAAAAATGCTCACTATGTTATGCACGATGAAAAAAGAGGAGGTCTATACCTCTTTGGAACAGAACAGCTTTGGCGTGTCCGACATGGCCTATTTTGAGACAATAGAGGATGCCATCAATGGGATGTTATCCGGTGCGGCATTGCTTTTGATCGATGGATTTGCACGGGCGATCAAGGTTTCGGATAAAGGTTATCCGGGAATAGGAGTGTCAGAGACCGATTCGGAAAAAGTTGCCCGTGGTTCGAACGAAGGTTTTGCGAATTCCATAAAAACAAATACTGCACTGATCCGAAAAAGGATCCGTTCGCCACAGCTAAAAGTCAAGGAGAAAAAAGCGGGAGTCAGAAGCAATACGAATATCAGTCTGCTCTACATGGAGGGGATCGCACCGGACATTGTGTTAGCAGAGATTGAAAAGCGGTTAGAGGGATTTGAGATTGACGGCGTGATGGACAGCGGAGTGATCGAACAGCTTTCAGAGGAACGGTGGCTGTCGCCGTTTCCACAGTTCCAGACAACCTTGCGGCCGGATCGTGCGGCGATGTGTCTGTTAGAAGGAAGAGTGATCCTGCTCTGTGACAATTCTCCGGTGGCATTGATCCTGCCTACGGATTACAACTCATTTATTCAGACCAGTGATGACTATTACAACCGGTTTGAAATTGCCTCTTTAGGACGGATCATCCGTTATCTGGCATCTTTTTTTGCAATGACACTGCCGGGACTGTATCTGGCGGTGACCAATTTCCATACGCAGATCTTGCCAACTACGTTGATCTTATCCTTTGCGGCGGCAAGACAGGGCGTACCGTTTCCTTCCGTGGTAGAAGTGATCCTGATGGAACTGTCTTTTGAGCTGTTGCGGGAGGCGGGCATCCGTCTGCCGGGAGCAATGGGAAATACGATCGGGATCGTAGGTGGATTGATCATCGGACAGGCAGCAGTGGAAGCGAATATTGTAAGCCCGGTCGTGGTGATCGTCATTGCCTTTACGGCACTCTGTTCCTTTGCAATACCAAACGAGGAATTTGCCGCAGCCTTCCGTATTCTCAAATTCTTTTTTATCGGAATGTGTGCGTGGTTAGGCTTCTTTGGATTTTTGATAGCACTTCTTGCTATATTTTTACATTTGGCAAGTCTGAAAAGTTTTGGTATTCCGTATCTGATGCCATTTGCGGGAGCAGATCTGACTAATTATCAGGATGAGCGGGATTCCCTGCTTCGGGTGCCGCTATTTTATCTGAAGAAAAGACCGATTTTTGCGAGCAGACGGAATAAGACGCGTCTGCGCTGGAAGGAGTAAGATGTTTGCAGACAATGGAAAAATATCATTACGTCAGATAAAGCGGCTGCTCATTTTTAATATCTTTGGCATGGCATCCCTGCTGCTGCCGGATATCCTTGCAGGAAGGAGTGGGGTGGACGGAGCAGTTGCGATCCTGTGTGGCATATTTTGCACGTTTTTACTGCTGTGGCTTCTGGGCGGTAATTTTAAGCAGATGCGGGGAGATTATTTTTCCTATTTAAAAGAAGTATTTGGGGAAAAAGGAACGGAATTTTGTGAAATCTTTTATTTCTTTTACAGTATCAGTATCGCGGGTTTTGCAGCATATACGATCTGCCATCTGATCTTAAAAAATCTGTTGCAGCAGGAATCCTTTGAGGTTCTTTTGCTCCTGCTCCTTTTACTGGGAGCATATGGGATTTACGGAGGGATTGAAAGCCGCGGAAGAGTCTATGAGATCATATACTGGACGCTGGCGGTCCTGCTGCTGATCATGCTGGCATTTTCTGTAGGAAGTGTGGATACGGATAAGTGGATGCCGTTTTTGTATGACAGTGGAATGGATTTTTTAGGCAGTACCTATCTGGTATTTGGAATCTTTTCCTGGATCATTTTTTTGCTGTTTTTAAGACCTCACTGTGCAGAACCGGAAAAATTGGGAAATACGGCGGCAAGGGCAGTCCTTGTGACCGGTGGACTGCTTTTTTTCATCTATCTGCTTCTGATGGGGATTTTTGGAACAAAGGCACTGGCGGGAACGCAGTTCTCAGTTGTGGCACTTATGAGCATGGTAGAATTGCCGGGTGGATTTTTAGAGCGGTTAGACGTATTGATGGTGGGGATATGGTTCTTTGCGCTGTATGCTTTGATGGATCATATGATCTTTCACAGTGTGAATATTTTTATGCATACATTTTCTTTAAAAAATAAAAAATATCCGTCCATTCTGATCTTAATTCTGGTCTATGCCATTGCAAGAGGATGTTGGGAGTCCCTGTTCTTTTTACAGCTTTTAAAACAGTTGTTTTATCTTGCAGCAGTCCCAATTTCTATTGGGATTTCGATTCTGGCATACATTCTGGTAAAGCGCAAAAGGAGGAAAGAGCATGCATAAAAAAAGAAAAATGTTTTTCATGCTTATGGTCTTATCCCTGCTGCTTTGCGGCTGTGGCGACCATGAACTGGAGAACCGCAGTTTTCCGTTAGCGGTCGGTTTAGAAAGTGAGAAACAGGGATGCCGCGTGGTCTTTAACTTTCCGGTGCTTTCGGAGGTTGCAAATGAAAATGCCGACGGCAGTTATACGGCAGTGGCTTCTAAAAAGGGCAGGGATTTTTTTACTATACAGAAAAATTACGAAAAAAACAGCTCTAAGAGTATCGACTTTTCTCATAACAAAGCACTGATCTTAAGTGAAGAATTTTTAAAGGACGAAGAAAAACTGCAGAAGTTCTTAGAATATGCAAAGACGCAGGAACTGATGGCAAGGAACACTTATCTGTTTGTGACTGACCTGAAAATGGAACATTTATTTGGACTGGATCAGAACTTAGAAAAGCCGTTGGGAACTTATTTAGAGGAGCTTTTAGAGAGTGATGAGGACTATAAGGATAAGCGGATCATGACACTTGGACGGCTCTATGACGAGCGGCAGAATCAGATGGAAACACTGTATATTCCGGTTTTGGGAGAAAAAGATAAAGAGCCGGAGGTGACAGGATTTTATGTGTTAAGAAATGGAAAAGCAAAAGAGAGAGTGTCATCGGAACTTGCCATGGAAAGTATGCTGTTACAGGGAAAACTCAAAGGATTTTCCTATCAGGATGCAGCAGGCTGTGAGTGGAGGATCACAAAGATCCATCCGTCTTATGAGTTTGAAAAAAATATAGAGCATCCGATCATAAAGATACATCTTGCCTGTACGGCTTCTTTGGAAAATGCAACCTTAACAGACTGGAAGCATGAAGAGACATTAGAACAAACGCTAGAAGAGGAATTGCAGAACCGGTTAAATACGGATGCAAAAGCGGCATTGGAAAAAGGGATTGACATCAGCAACAGTTATAAAAAACTTGGAAATTCCTATCGGAAAGGCTATGTCCATTATGAAGAACGAAGAGAGGAATATGAGAAAAATCTTCAGATCAAAGTGGAGACAGAGGTATCGGTGGTAAATTTAAAATAAAACAGGTTTAGGATTTCTTTTTTTCGGGAAAGATGTATCTGACAAACAGATCCGGGGTCAAAAGACAGTGATCGGACAGGATCCCTGTGATAAGAGTCAGAAAGAAGGAATAATAATGAATAAAAACTGGAAAAAAGGAATCTTTTTCCTGCTATTATTTTTAGCAGTGATGCCGATGATCCATATGTATAGAGAACAGAGAATGCAAAAGGAGATCGCAGAGAAAATTTTGCGTTTTCATGTGATCGCTAACAGTGACAGCAGAGAAGATCAGGAATTGAAATTAAAAGTCCGTGATGCAGTCGGGCTTTATATGAAAGATCAGATGAAAGAAGTCACGAACCGAAAAGAAGCAGAAGAGACAGCGAATGCCAATTTAAAAAAGATAGAAAAAGTGGCTGAAGATGTCATAGCCAAAGAAGGAAGATCATATACTGTAAATGCTTTTATCGGACCGGTGGATTTTCCGTTCAAAACCTATGGAGCATATTCTTTCCCGGCAGGAACTTATGAGGCGGTCGAAGTGGTTATCGGAGAAGGAGCCGGAAAAAACTGGTGGTGTGTGATGTATCCGAATATGTGCTTTCAGGGGAGCATGTATGAGGTGATCGATGAGAAAGCCGAAACATCTTTGCAGGAAGTGTTGACACAGGAAGAATATGACTCTATTATAGAGGACAGCGACTATAAGATACAGTTTAAATATTTGTCATTTCTCAATCATTATCTGTAATGCTTATGTTTGCTGACTTGAATATTTTATGGAAAACAGTTAAAATGAAAAGAGTAGAAAGATTTTGAGAGGAATAGAACATGACGGAACATTGTGACTTGAACCATGCTCCGATTGGCGTGTTTGATTCCGGTGTCGGCGGTCTGACGGTGGCACGGGAGATCATGCGTCAGATACCGGATGAGAGAATTGTATATTTTGGAGATACAGCACGCGTACCGTATGGAAGTAAGTCACCGAATACCATTATCCGATATTCCAGACAGATCATCCGTTTTTTACGGACAAAAAATGTCAAGGCAATTGTAGTTGCCTGCAATACGGCGAGTGCGTTTGCATTAGAGACGATCAAACCGGAGTTAGACATTCCGATTATCGGTGTTGTAAAGCCGGGGGCTAAGGTTGCGGCGCAGACAACACAAAATGGAAAGATCGGAGTCATCGGAACAGAGGGTACGATCCGCAGTGAGATTTATACAAAAACCATACATAGAGAAAATAAGGATGCACAGGTTATGGGCAGGGCATGCCCTTTATTCGTTCCTTTAGTAGAAGAGGGATGGATCAAAGACCCGGTAACCGTTGCCGTGGCAGAACGTTATCTGCAGCCGTTTAAGGAGTCAGATATTGATACACTGATCCTAGGTTGTACCCATTATCCGCTGCTGCGTTCAACCGTAAGGGAGATCATGGGAGAAGGCGTGAATCTGGTCAATCCGGCTTATGAGACAGCCGTGGAATTACGACGGCTTTTATCCGAGCAGGGAATTGCAAATGATGGAAAAACAAAGGATGGGGAGGAAAAATACCAGTTCTATGTCAGCGATGCGGCAGAGAAGTTTATGCAGTTTGCCAATTCTATTCTGCCATATGACATTGAGCAGACACAGCTCATTCCGATAGAGGAGTATTGATATGACAAAAGACGTAATTGTAACCATCAGCGGATTACAGTTCGCACAGGAGACAGAAACAGAGCCGGTCGAGATCGTAACAGCCGGAAGTTATTATAAGAAAAACGGAAAGCACTATATCATCTATGATGAAGTCATGGAGGGATTTGAGGGAAGCACGAAAAATATCATCAAGCTGACCGAGGATTCTTTGGATGTCACGAAAAAAGGTGTGACGAATGTCCATATGGTGTTTGAAGAAAATAAGAAAAATATCACTTATTACAATACGCCGTTTGGAAACCTGTTTATCGGCATTGATGCGGAAAAAATACAGGTAGAGGAGTCAGAAGAGAATATTAACGTAAACGTGGCATACGCGTTAGAAGCCAATTATGAGCATTTAGCAGATTGCCGGATACAGATGAATATTAAATCGAAAGATGCAAGGGATTTTAAACTACAGGCATAGGAGGAACAGATATGAAAGTACGCAAAGCGATTATACCGGCAGCAGGATTAGGAACACGTTTTCTGCCGGCAACCAAGGCACAGCCAAAAGAGATGCTTCCCATCGTGGATAAGCCGACCATCCAGTATATTATTGAAGAGGCAGTAGCATCCGGTATTGAAGATATTATCATTATCTCAGGAAGAGGCAAGCAGACCATTGAGAACCATTTTGACCGCTCTATCGAGTTAGAGATGGAATTAGAAAAGACCGGAAAGACAGACTATTTAAAAATGGTACGCGAGATCGCAGATATGGCAAATGTACATTATATCCGCCAGAAACAGCCAAGAGGACTTGGACATGCCGTATTAGTAGCAAAACAGTTTATTGGAGATGAACCGTTTGCCGTATTACTCGGCGATGATATCGTAGTATCGAAAACACCATGCTTAGGTCAGATGATCGAGCAGTTTGAGGAATGTCAGTCGAGTATTTTAGGCGTTCAGACGGTACCGGAAGAAGTTGTAAATAAATATGGAATTATTGATGGAGAGCGGGTTTCAGATCGTATGTACCGCGTCCATGATATGGTAGAAAAACCGGACCCTGAACATGCACCTTCCCATGTTGCCGTATTAGGACGTTATATCATCACACCGGAGATCTTCCCATTATTAGAGACACAGGGAGCAGGAAAAGGTGGCGAGATCCAGCTTACCGATGCATTAAAACGTCTTGCAAAACAGCAGGAAGTCTATGCATATGACTTCAAGGGACACCGCTATGATGTGGGCAGCAAGATCGGATTCTTACAGGCAAATATTGAATTTGCACTTCGCAATCCGGAAGTTTCCGGAGAGTTGAAAGAATATTTAGACCAGCTTCATGGAAATATGGATGCAATGTTAGATTACGAGTAAAGAGAAACAGATAAAAAAGGAGCTACCACACTGCTGATTTCAATCAGCTGGTGTGGTAGCTCCTTTTTAGCATGTCCTATTTTTTGAAGAATTTCTTTTTCTTCTTCTCATCTTTATTTTCGATTGGACCGCGGAGTCCTTTTACCTCGGTAATATAAAGACCACTGACCACTGCTTTGACTTCTTTTTTCACAGGAATACTGTCATAGATAGAAGCATCACAGATCAATGTCATAACTTTTGGACCAATTTTTGCCTTTACGATAGGCAGTTTGGAACGACGAAGCATTTTTGGAGACTGTTCAATGACAACTGCCGGAAGACCGGAATCCTTCAATCTCATCTTTTTCTTGTCTATGATCAACATTGATACTGTCTGTGCAGTAGCGGCTAACTGTTCATTCTGCTCTTCCTGTCTCTTCTGTGCTTTCTTTCCTACGAAATACAGTGCGATGACGGCAGCTAACATAGCCACGGCGATAACAATTAGTACAACTGTTAATGGGCTCACGATATAGACCTCCTTATCATCAGACTTGATTTTCATTGTATCATTGATTTATAGAAAAAGCAATATGTGAAATCTTTATTAATTTATCGGAAAGAATCTTTTCAATCCCCACAAAGTGTGGTATCGTAAATACTTGTGAAGTTCTAAAATATCGTAAGGAAAGGTAGAGACTATGAGAAAAAAAATGATAGCACTTTTTCTGTGCATTTCTACAGTGGCGGCTTTATCCGGATGTGGTAGCAGCAAAAGCAGTACAAGTACAGGAAATGCGGACAGTGCAGAAAAACTGGTAAAACTTGGGGATTATAAGAATATTGAAGTGGAAGTAGATAAGAGCTATGAAATCTCTGATAACAGTGTACAGGAGACCATTGAGAATTATTTCTTAACTGCCCCGATCTATACGGAAAATAAGGAAAAAGACACCGTTGCAGATGGTGATGTTGCAAATATTGATTATGAAGGAACCAAAGACGGAGAGGCTTTTGACGGCGGTTCCGCAAAAGGTTACAATTTAAAGATCGGTTCCGGTACATTTATTGACGGATTTGAGTCCGGTCTGATCGGTAAAAAAGTCGGTGAAACCGTAGATCTGAACCTGACATTCCCGGAAGATTACGGCAGTGAGGACTTAGCAGGAAAAGATGTTGTCTTTAAAGTAACGATCAACTCCATTCAGGATGAGAGTTATCCGACTTATGATACATTGACCGATGAATATGTCAAAGACAATTACAACGATTATTACGGAGTATCTACAGTTGAAGAGTTAAAGAAATATGTATCCGATTCTTTAGAGAACAATAACAATTCAGCAGTAGGAGATGCTTTAACGGATAAGTTAAAAGAGATCAGTAAGATCAGTGATATTCCGGATTCTCTGACCAAAGAGCGTACCAAAGAATTAAAGAGCTATTATAAAGGAATGGCAAAATATCAGGATCAGGAATTTGCAGATTTCTTACAGAACACCTATGGAATGTCAGAAGAAGATTTTGACAAGCAGATCAAAGAACTGATGCCGGACTATATCAAGAGCGATTTAGTATGGGAAGCAGTTGCTGCAAAAGAAGGGATCAAAGCCAGCGGTGAGGAATATGACAAATTCGTAGACAAGATGATGAGTACCCTGAAATTTGATAAAAAGGATGATCTGTTTGACGTCTATCCGGAAACTATGGTAAAACGTATGTATATTGAGCAGGAAGCCAAAGATAAATTGATCAAACAGGCAAAAGTAAAATATGTAGAGACTACTTCCGAGGACACTACAGAACAGACACAGTCTGATGGAAGTGAAGATACAGGTAATACAGACAATACTTCTGAAAATGCAGAAGTAAAGGATACCATTGATACAACGACAGGAAAGTAAGAAATAGAACAGAGGGATTAGAGATGGAATTGGTAAATATACGCGAATTATATCGGAACCAGGAAGAATATCTGGATAAGACAGTGACGATCGGCGGCTGGGTGCGAAGCATCCGAAGCTCTAAGAATTTTGGGTTTATTGTTGTAAATGACGGAACTTTTTTTGAGCCATTACAGATTGTATATGCAGATGGCTTAGAAAATTTTGCAGAGGTAGAAAAGTTAAATGTCGGTGCGGCAATTATCGTCACCGGAAAATTAGTAGCGACCCCACAGGCAAAACAGCCATTTGAGATCCAGGCAGAGGAGGTTGCCATTGAAGGTCAGTCTTCACCGGATTACCCATTGCAGAAAAAACGCCACAGTTTTGAGTATTTAAGAACAATTTCTCATCTGCGAGCAAGAACCAATACGTTTGAGGCAGTTTTCCGTGTACGTTCTTTAACCGCATATGCGATCCATAAGTTTTTCCAGGAGAGAGACTTTGTATATGTTCACACTCCATTGATCACGGGAAGTGACTGTGAAGGTGCAGGCGAGATGTTTAAAGTTACCACATTGGATTTAGACAATGTGCCGACAAACGAGGACGGTACCGTAGATTATACAAAGGATTTCTTTAATAAGCCGACCAATTTGACGGTAAGCGGACAGTTGAACGGTGAGACGTATGCGATGGCGTTTAAAAACATCTATACATTCGGACCGACTTTCCGTGCAGAGAACTCCAACACGACCCGTCATGCAGCAGAGTTCTGGATGATCGAGCCGGAGATCGCATTTGCAGATTTAAAGGATGATATGATCTTAGCAGAGAGCATGTTAAAATATGTGATCCGTTATGTGTTAGAGCATGCACCGGAAGAGATGAATTTCTTCAACAGTTTTGTGGATAAGGGACTGTTAGATCGCCTGAACCATGTGTTAAATTCTGATTTTGGACATGTGACCTATACAGAGGCGATCGAGATCTTAGAGAAGAACAACGACAAGTTTGAATATAAGGTATCCTGGGGCTGTGACTTACAGACAGAGCATGAGCGTTATCTGACAGAGGAAGTATTCAAGCGTCCGGTCTTTGTAACCGATTATCCGAAGGAGATCAAAGCATTCTATATGAAGTTAAACGAGGATGGCAAGACAGTGGCAGCAATGGACTGCTTAGTACCTGGCATTGGTGAGATCATCGGTGGAAGCCAGAGAGAAGATGATTACGACAAACTGCTTGCACGGATCAAAGAGCTTGGTTTAAACGAAGAAGACTACGGATTCTATTTAGATCTGCGTAAATACGGAAGCACCCGTCATGCAGGATTCGGACTTGGATTTGAGCGTTGTGTCATGTATCTGACCGGAATGGGCAATATCCGTGACGTCATTCCGTTCCCAAGAACTGTTAATAATTGTGAGTTGTAAAAAATAGAAATAGGATCTTTAGGAGAAGATATCTGCTGCAGGGCAGGTATCTTCTTTTTGGTTTTTCATATAATCAAATTCCTGCATCCGGTCGATACATATGATATAGATAGAAACATGAGAAAGCATATCATAAAAAATATTACAAAGAACACGACAGTTCAAAAACACAGACAAGGATGTGATCATATGAAGATCGGTGAAGCAAGAAAGACTTATTCCGCACCACTGCGTGAATTTTGGGAAGAGAAAAAGTCTTTAGCAAAACAGAAAAAAGCATTAGATGAAAAAATAAAGGCAACCCCAAGTGGAAAAGAGGCATTTGCCAAAGAGGCGGTAACCTTAGACCTGTCATATCGTGCTGTTTCAGAAAAATATGAAGAGTACAGCAAGACCATGGAACAGATCATGGCACAGCATACAGCACTATTTAATGCAGAGGTTTCTAAGCAGCAGGGCGAGGCCATGGAAGAATATTCAGAGGATATGATAAAGATCATGGAAGTGGCACGAAGGATCATGAAGGGTGCAAAAGTACCAGCCTCCGATGAGAAAAAACTGATGGAATACAGCATGGAACTGTATATGGCAGCAAAGAATATGGCAGTGCTGAACGAAAATAAGAAGAAAGAAGAGTATGATTCCCTTTGGGATGATGAAAAAAAAGAAGAAAATCCGGACCCGGATGAAGTGGCAAACGATGCAGAATACGGTGGTGGCACACCGGAGATCATGGAGGTATCCGATGTCGTTGCTTCAGCAACAGAGGGGATAGAAGGATAACCGGGAAAAATTTCTTACAATATTTTATAAGAAAAACAAAACTTACCACATAGATTAATTAGCCACGCTAATAAAACCAATAATAAAATACTATTGGCTTTTTTAGCGTTTTTTTTGTACAATAAGGACAGTGACATAAAACCGCGATCGTGCGGAAGATACAGTGATACAGAATCAGGATATTCAGGAGGAAAAAAGATGGATTACAAGAATGCCGGTGTAGATATTGAAGCAGGTTACAGATCAGTGGAATTGATGAAAAAACATGTGCAGGAGACCATGAGAAAAGAAGTGTTGACAAATCTTGGCGGTTTCTCCGGTGCGTTTTCAATGGAAGCATTTAAAAATATGGAAAAACCAACTTTAGTATCAGGGACAGATGGAGTTGGAACAAAATTAAAGCTGGCGTTTATCATGGACAAGCATGACAGTGTAGGAATTGACTGTGTGGCAATGTGTGTCAATGACATCGCATGTGCCGGTGGTGAACCACTGTTTTTCCTTGATTATATTGCATGTGGAAAGAATTATCCGGAAAAGATCGCATCGATCGTAAGCGGTGTGGCAGAAGGATGCAAGCAGTCAAATGCGGCATTGATCGGTGGCGAGACCGCGGAGATGCCTGGCTTTTATCCGGAAGATGAGTATGATCTAGCAGGATTTGCAGTAGGAATCGTAGATGAAAAAGATATTATTACAGGTAAAGATGTCAAAGCGGGTGATGTATTGATCGGAATGGCATCCTCCGGTGTACACTCCAATGGATTTTCACTGGTACGCAAGGTGTTCTCCATGGATAAAAAGACCTTAGATACCTATCATGAGGAGTTAGGAACGACGCTTGGTGAAGCATTGATCGCTCCGACAAAGATTTATGTCAAAGCACTTCGCAGTATCAAGGATGCGGGTGTGCGCATCAAAGCATGCAGCCATATCACTGGTGGCGGTTTTTATGAGAATATTCCAAGAATGTTACCGGAAGGAAAGCGTGCAGTTGTAGAAAAGGACAGCTACGAAATTCCGGCAATCTTTAAAATGCTTGCAAGAGAAGGAGAGATTGCAGAGCAGATGATGTACAATACATACAATATGGGACTTGGCATGATCTTAGCAGTGGACCCGGCAGACGTAGATAAGACCATGGAAGCAGTTAAAGCAGCAGGAGAGACTCCGTATGTCGTAGGAAAAATCGAGGACGGAGAAAAAGGAGTTACTTTATGCTAAAAATAGCGGTACTGGTGTCTGGAGGAGGAACAAATCTTCAGGCGATCATAGATAAAATAGCAGAAGGCGTGATCACCAATACCGAGATCGCAGTGGTCATCAGCAATAATAAAAATGCTTACGCATTAGAGAGAGCGAAACAGGCAGGCATTGAGGCAGTCTGTGTTTCTCCGAAAGATTACGAAAACCGTGAGCAGTTCAATCAGGAATTTTTAAAAACATTAGACAGCTATCAGGTGGATTTAGTGGTACTCGCGGGCTTTTTAGTAGTCATCCCGCCTGCAATGATACAAAAATATGAGAACCGCATCATCAATATCCATCCATCTTTGATCCCGTCTTTTTGCGGAACCGGTTATTATGGTTTAAAGGTGCATGAGGGTGCGTTAGCAAGAGGAGTCAAAGTCACCGGAGCAACCGTGCATTTTGTGGATGAAGGAACTGATACCGGCCCGATCATCCTGCAAAAAGCAGTAGAGGTTCAAAACGGAGACACACCGGAAATCCTGCAGCGGCGTGTGATGGAACAGGCAGAATGGGAGATTTTACCGAGGGCGATCCATTTGATCGCAAACGGAAAAGTAACTGTAAAAGACAAAAAAGCAGTTGTAGAAGAATAGATACAGGAGGAAACAACATGAAGGTATTGATCGTAGGAAGTGGCGGACGTGAACATGCAATCGCATATTCCTGTGCAAAAAGCGCAAGAGTTGATAAGATCTATTGTGCTCCGGGCAATGCCGGAATCGGTCAGATCGCAGAATGTGTACCGATCGGAGCAATGGAATTTGAAAAATTAGCAGCATTTGCAAAAGAGAAAGAGATAGATTTTACCATTATCGGAATGGATGATCCGTTAGTCGGCGGAGTGGTAGATGTATTTGAAGCAGAGGGATTAAAAGTCTTTGGTCCTCGTAAAAACGCAGCTATCTTAGAAGGCAGTAAGGCTTTTTCAAAAGACCTGATGAAAAAATACAATATCCCGACAGCAGGATATGAGAACTTTGACGATGCGGATAAAGCACTGGCTTATTTAGAGACAGCAAAAATGCCGATCGTATTAAAGGCAGATGGATTAGCCCTTGGAAAGGGAGTGTTGATCTGCAATACCTTAGAAGAGGCAAAAGCCGGAGTTAAAGAGATCATGTTAGATAAGAAATTCGGTGATGCCGGAAATCATATGGTTATTGAGGAGTTTATGACAGGACGTGAGGTTTCCGTACTTTCCTTTGTGGATGGAAAGACCATCAAGATCATGTCTTCTGCACAGGATCACAAGCGTGCACAGGATGGAGACAAAGGACTCAACACCGGAGGAATGGGAACATTTTCACCAAGTCCGTTCTATACCAAAGAAGTGGATGAATTTTGTAAAAAATATGTTTATCAGGCAACCGTGGATGCCATGGCGGCAGAGGGAAGGCCATTTGTCGGAGTTATTTTCTTCGGACTGATGCTGACAGAGGACGGACCAAAGGTGTTAGAATATAATGCACGTTTTGGTGACCCGGAGGCACAGGTAGTACTGCCTCGCATGAAAAATGACATCATTGATGTGATGGAGGCATGTGTGGATGGCAGACTTGATGAGATCGATCTGCAGTTTGAAGATAATGCGGCAGTCTGTGTGGTATTAGCTTCTGACGGTTATCCGGTATCTTATGAAAAAGGAAAAGAGATCTCCGGTTTAGAGCGATTTGAAAAAGAAGAAGGATACTACTGTTTCCATGCCGGAACTGCATGGAAAGACGGAAAGATCGTAACCAACGGCGGACGTGTCTTAGGTGTAACCGCAAAAGGTGCAGACTTAAAAGAAGCACGCGCAAATGCATATAAAGCAACGGAATGGGTAGAATTTTCCAATAAATATATGCGTCATGACATTGGAAAGGCAATTGACGAAGCATAGGGATGTGATCTGGATATGAAACGAGGAATCATTTTTGACATGGACGGAACGCTTTGGGATGCGTCCGAAGAAGTGGCACATTCCTGGCAGGAAGCCATCCAAGCATCGACGATCACGGATAAGGTTCTGACAAAGGAAGACTTTATGCGTGTTATGGGAAAGCCGATGGATGAGCTGATCGAGGTACTGTTCCCGGAGCTTTCGAAAGCGGAACAGAACGAGCTTTTAGAAGATTGTTGTAAAGTGGAAAATGCCTATTTACAGGAAAAGGGAGCGAAGCTGTATCCGGGTATTGAACAGATGCTTGCCGATCTGAAAAAAGAATATTTTTTAGCAATTGTAAGTAACTGTCAGTGTGGTTATATCGAAGCCTTTTTAGAGCATTATGGATTTGGAAAGTACATCGATGACATACAGTGTTTTGGCATGAATGAGGTTCCAAAAGGAGAGAATATCCGTCTTGTGGCAGAGAGAAACCATTTAGAGGATGCGGTCTATGTCGGAGACATCCAGGGAGATTATGATGCGAGTAAGGCGGCGGGAGTAAAGTTTATCCACGCAGCGTACGGCTTTGGCGAAATAGAAGACGAAGTGCCGCGGATCGAAAAGCCTTTGGAATTAAAAGAAGTTATACAAAAAATCTGGTCATAGTGATCAGGCAAAAGTCCCCATATATCAGAAACAGAAATCTGGTATATGGGGACTTTTTTATTTTGATATAACCAAGTCCGTTTTTTTGGACACCTTATATCATAAAATAATCTCAAGACGAAGGGGAGAACAAAAGAACGCAGACGAAGGAGATGTTTTTTATGAAAGGATATGTTGTATCAGATGGTTACATGGGATATGTGAATGGAAAATATATGTTATTTGCAGATGAGGAAGATTATCGCGATTATATCGAAGATTAACAGGAGAGAAGCTATGAAAAAATATGAGATCATTGCGGTGGATTTTGATGGAACGCTGTGCAGCGATTGTTATCCGGACATCGGAAAGCCCAATCTGCCATTGATAGAACTGTTAAAGGCATTAAAAAGAGAGGGCTGCCGGATCGTTCTCTGGACCTGCCGGTGTGGCAGGGAATTAGAGCAGGCAGTACAGTGGTGTGAAGAGTTCGGACTGGAATTTGACAAAGTCAACCGGAATACCGATGAGATTTTAGAAAAATACGGAAGCGATTCGAGAAAGATTTACGCAGACGTATACATTGATGATAAGGCATGTTTTCCATGGGAAGTCATGGCATACAAAAAGGAGGAATAAGAGATGACAGCAGGGATCATAGATTACAAATATAAAAAAGAAAAACAGGGGGTAGATTTAGAGACACTTTTTGTGACGGCACTTACCGCATTTACAGGAGGGATCGGGATCATTGCAGTGTTTGCGGTATTGACCGGTGCGGATATCTGTCAATGGAGTAAAAAGGGAATGGTTGGTACTTATTTGCTGCTTAGTGCATTGATCTGGGGAATCCTGCTTTTTCGGGAGTCTAGGACACAAAAGCGTCACGATATTTAGGTTGACAGAAATCTACATAATTTCCTATAATAAGGATGTTCTAAAATAGAAAAAAATCAGATATGAGATTTTATATGGAGGCATATACTTATGAGTAGGATCAGAAAAAAGAAATGGCTTGGAATAGGACTGGCAGTAGTGATGGGATTGTCTGTTGCGGCATCCGATATGGGAATTATGACCGCTTTTGCAACAGGCAATAAAGCAACTACAACGACGACAGCCAATACAACGGCAAACAATGCAAGATTTACCGTAAACGGAGCAGATTTAGTGGTTACGGAAAATCTGAATCCGAATAAATATCCAAAAGATTTTACAGAGACAAAGGTAGAATGTCAGGGAAGACAGTATAAAGGATTGAAATTCAGCAAAGCAGATATCCAACTGATCTGTCTGTTGAATCAGAAGACAGGAGCAGCGGCATATCATATCTATAACGATGCAGACCAGAGTGTATATCCGTTTATCCGGATTGAAAATGGGAATGATTATATCATTGCAATGCCACAGAGCATGATGGATGGTGCACAGGCTCCGGAGAGCTATGCCGAGACCTCTATGGAATTTGAAAAAGGAACGATACAGGTTTATCAGCAGGACGGTGCAGACACCTGCCTGATCTATGCTATGAACAGTGAAGGTCAAAAGGGATGGTATGAGTATCAGACCACAGATAAGACATATCAGGCATATGAAGTACAGAGTAGTCAGGAAGAGACACCGGCAGACGGAGAGGAACAGCAGGTAACCGATACTTCTTCCGAGAGTCAGGACAATTCTCAGAGTACACAGTATGAAGAATTAAAGCAGGAAATGAAAAGCATGAAGACAAAATACTGTATGATCATTGCAGTATTGATCATTATCATTGCAGTATTGGTGATTCTTTTGATCAATACCCTGTTAAAAGGACCAAGACACCCAAGAGACGAGTATGACGAAGAAGAGCCGGACGAGGATTTCTTTGATGAGGATTTAGATCAGGAACCGGAGGAAGATTTCTTTGACGAGGATACAGATGAAGAGTCTGACGAATACTATTTTGATGAGGAGCTGGACGAGGAACCGCAAAAGGAATATCCAAAGGCACCAAAGAATGAACCGCAGGAAAAACCGGTAAAGAAAAAATACGAAAGTGATATAGAGATCATAGATTTAAATGACTTATAAAAGAGAGGCATAGTATGCAGAAACCATATACAAAAAAAGCAGAAAAGGTATTAGAGATCGCAAAAAAAGCATCCAGATCCATGCATCACAGCTATATCGGAACAGAGCACCTGTTAATAGGACTCCTGGGCGAAGGAAGCGGAGCAGCAGCGAAGGTTTTAAGTTCTGCCGGTGTAGATGAAGAGCGGATATTAGAATTGATCGAGAACCTGATCGCGCCATCCGGAAACGTGATCACAGCAGATGCAGGAGGCTATTCTCCAAGAGCCTTAAGAGTGCTTGAGAACGCAGCAAAAGAGGCAGAGCGTTTTAAAAATGAAAAAGTAGGAACAGAGCATTTGTTAATTGCATTGATCAAAGAAGCCGACTGTGCAGCAGTTCGTCTTTTAAATACCTTAGGAGTAAATCTGCAAAGACTCTATGTAGAGACCTTGACGGCAATGGGAGAGGATGTCAGTCTCCATAAGGATGAATTTCAGAATGGAAAATTAGCAAAGAAGAAAAATTTAGAAGCAACACCAACCTTAAACCAGTATTCGAGAGATTTGACACAGCTTGCCAAAGAAGGTGGATTAGATCCGGTGATCGGACGGGAAGAAGAGATACAGCGTGTCATTCAGATTCTGAGCAGAAGAAGCAAGAACAATCCATGTCTGATCGGAGAGCCGGGCGTAGGAAAGACAGCGGTAGTAGAAGGTCTTGCACAGAATATCGTATCCGGAATGGTGCCAGACAGTGTATTGAACAAACGTGTGGTAACCTTAGATTTATCAGGCATGGTTGCTGGTTCTAAATATCGTGGAGAATTTGAAGAGCGGATCAAAAAAGTTCTTGCAGAAGTAAAAAAAGCAGGAAATATTCTGTTGTTCATCGATGAGCTGCATACCATCATAGGAGCCGGTGGAGCAGAAGGGGCTATTGATGCATCGAATATATTAAAACCGTCTTTAGCAAGGGGCGAGATACAGTTGATCGGAGCAACAACGATCGAAGAGTATCGAAAATATATCGAAAAAGATGCGGCATTAGAACGACGTTTTCAGCCGGTTACGGTGGAAGAACCGGATGAAGAGCAGGCAGTGGCAATATTAACCGGACTGCGCCCGCAGTACGAAGCACATCATCATGTAAAGATCACCGATGAGGGAATCCGTGCAGCGGTACAGATGTCAGAGCGCTACATCAATGACCGGAATCTGCCGGATAAAGCCATTGATCTCATGGATGAGGCGGCTTCCAGAGTACGGCTTGGCAGCTTTAAGACACCAAAACAGATGAAAGAAACAGAGCAGCGTATCCGTGAACTGGATATCATTTTAGAAGAAGCAGTCCGCGGACTTCGTTTAGGTGATGCAAAAGCAGCCCGTGAAGAAAAAGAAGAACTCTTAAAAAGGCATGCAAAGCAGATAAAAAAATATCATAAAGATGCCGAGAAGAAAGAGCCGTTAGTCAACGAAAACGAAATTGCAGAGGTAGTGTCCTCCTGGACAAAAATCCCTGTGAAAAAATTAACGGCAGATGAAAGTGCAAAACTTGCAAAATTAGAGAAAACACTGCACAAAAGAGTTATAGGACAGGAAGAGGCGGTAAGTGCTGTGGCAAAAGCAGTCCGCCGTGGAAGAGTAGGATTAAAAGACCCGAATCGTCCGATCGGTTCGTTCCTGTTTTTAGGACCGACAGGAGTTGGAAAGACCGAGATATCCAAAGCACTGGCAGAAGCAGTTTTTGGAAACGAACAGGCAATGATCCGTGTAGATATGTCCGAATATATGGAAAAGCACAGTGTCTCTAAAATGGTAGGCTCTCCTCCGGGATATGTCGGATATGACGAAGGAGGTCAGCTGAGTGAAAAAGTACGCAGAAACCCATATTCGGTCGTATTGTTTGATGAGATAGAAAAAGCCCATCCGGATGTATTCAATATTTTATTACAGGTCTTAGACGATGGACACATCACGGATGCCCAGGGAAGAAAAGTAGATTTTAAAAATACCATTATCATCATGACTTCCAATGCAGGTGCACAGTCGATCGTTTCACCAAAACACTTGGGTTTTGGTTCGCAGGACGATGAAAAGCAGAATTACGAATATATGAAGCAGGGTGTTATGGAAGAGGTCAGAAGGATCTTCAAGCCGGAATTTTTAAATCGTATTGATGAGACCATTGTATTCCATGCCCTTACGAAAGAAGACATGAAGCAGATCGTTACACTGTTAGCGAAGACATTAGTGGAGCGCTGCAGGACACAGATGGAGATCGAGCTGCATATCCGTGATTCCGTCAAAGCCTATATTGTTGAAACAGCATATGACCCGAAATACGGAGCACGTCCGTTGCGCCGGATGATCCAGAGTAAGATCGAAGATGCACTTGCAGAAGAGATTTTAGCAGGCAGGATCAAAAGAGGCGACCGGGTAGAGGTCGGACTAAAGAAAAAAGAAATTGTATTTGAAGTGCCAAAAAGCAAAGAAGTACAACCATAATGTTTCAAAAGTAGTATCGTAAAATTTACAAAATTACTAGCCACACAGACTGAAATATTATATAATGATCATATAAGCAGTTCACTTACAGGAGGAGAAGAAAGAAATGGGAGCAATCAGCGAATTGATTCGCACAGAAAAAGACGGAACCATCAGTTTTGGTGATTATACTTTGGATAAAAAGGCAAAGCTGGACAACTTTGAGCATGACGGTGATTTATACAAAGTAAAGACCTTTCATGAGATTACCAAATTAGAACGAAACGGAATGTTTGTATATGAATCTGTACCGGGAACGGCAGTAACCGAGCTTTCTGTGACAGATAACGGAGTCAGTTTTTCAGTAGAAGGACCGGAGGATGCGCAGATTACTCTAGAATTAGAAGAAAATGCAGAATATGAGATATTCATTGACGGCAGCAACATGGGAAAAATGAAGACGAATTTAGGCGGAAAGTTAAGCCTGAGCGTAGAGTTAGATGTAGTCAGCCAGGTAGCTGTCAAAGTGGAAAAATGTTAAAAGAAACGTCAGAAGACCCGAGAATTCGGGTCTTTTTCGCTCTATAGGAAAGGAGTAGTATGGCAAAAGGAAAAACATCCGTATACTTTTGTCAGTCCTGTGGATATGAGTCCTCAAAGTGGATGGGGCAGTGTCCGGGCTGCAAAGAATGGAATACATTTGTAGAAGAAGTCATAGATAAAAAACAGACAGAAAAAGTAAGAAAGCAGGCATCTGCTGCAAAGGTCAGCCACATTTCAGATATTTCCGTGGAAGAACAGAGCCGCATGGGAACGGGATTTTTAGAGCTTGACCGTGTCTTAGGAGGCGGGATCGTTCCGGGTTCCTTAGTTTTAGTTGGAGGAGATCCGGGAATCGGAAAATCCACATTACTGTTGCAGGTCTGCCGGAATCTTTCGGTGGGCAAAGAAAAAATACTCTATATTTCGGGAGAGGAATCGCTGCAGCAGATAAAATTAAGGGCGGAACGTATGGGAAAATTCGGAACATCTCTTGCAATTCTTTGTGAAACCAATTTAGATATCATTCAGGAAGTCATCCGTCAGGAAAAACCAAAAGTTGTCATCATAGACTCGATACAGACTATGTACAATGAAAATGTATCTTCCGCACCGGGAAGCGTCTCACAGGTGCGTGAATCCACATCGGTGCTGATGCAGATTGCAAAGGGAATGAATATTTCGATTTTTATCGTAGGTCATGTGACAAAAGAAGGAGTGGTTGCAGGGCCTAGGGTTTTAGAACATATGGTAGATACGGTGCTTTATTTTGAAGGAGACCGGTATGCGGCATATCGGATCTTGCGGGGAGTTAAGAACCGTTTTGGCTCCACAAATGAGATCGGAGTATTTGAAATGCGGGATATCGGTTTAGTAGAGGTGGAGAATCCGTCAGAATATATGCTGAGCGGAAAACCCAAAGGAGCGTCAGGCTCTGTGGTAGCCTGTTCCGTGGAAGGAAGCCGACCGATCCTTTTAGAGATACAGGCACTTGTCTGCAGAAGCAATCTTGGAATCCCAAGAAGGACAGCAGCCGGAACCGATATCAACAGAGTCAATCTGCTGATGGCAGTATTAGAAAAAAGGCTGGGACTCAGTATGTCATCCTGTGATGCTTATATCAATATTGCAGGCGGAATCCGTATGAATGAGCCGGCAGTGGATTTAGGGATTGTACTTGCCATGATATCCAGCTACAAAGACTGTGCGATACCGGAAGATGTGATCTGTTTTGGCGAAGTGGGATTAAGTGGTGAAGTCCGTGCGGTAAACATGGCAAAGCAGCGTGTCGCAGAGGCGAAAAAACTGGGATTTTCCACCTGTATTCTTCCAAAAGTGTCGTTAAAAGGACTTGAAGACATGAAAGGAATCCGGTTGATCGGTGTGGAGAATGTGCAGGAAGCAATGAGAAACATCTTACAGTAATCAGAAAGAATTAGAATAAAAACAGGAGAAAAAATATGGACAGACAGGAAATATTAAAAAAAGTAGACCATACACTGTTAGCACAGACGGCCACATGGGAAGAAATCAAAGAAATTTGTGACGATGCGATAAAATATCAGACCGCATCGATATGTATTCCGCCATCCTATGTAAAAGAGGCAAAAGCATATGTACAGGATCAGATGGCAGTCTGTACGGTTATTGGCTTTCCAAATGGATATAATACTACTGCGGTAAAAAAAGCAGAGACAGAGGATGCATTGAAAAATGGTGCGGATGAAATCGATATGGTCATCAACATCGGCTGGGTCAAAGACAAAAAGTTTGCACAGATCGAAGAAGAGATCAGAACGTTAAAAAAAGCATGTGGAACAAAAATTTTAAAAGTCATTATCGAAACATGCCTTCTGACCCAAGAAGAAAAAATACAACTGTGTGAAATCGTTACAGTATCGGGAGCAGACTATATCAAGACTTCTACCGGTTTTTCAACAGCAGGAGCAACACCCGTCGATATAGCGCTTTTTGCAAAGCATGTCGGAAAAAATGTAAAGATCAAGGCAGCAGGAGGAATCTCTTCTTTTGAGGATGCAGAAGAATTTGTCCGCCTTGGGGCAGATCGTCTTGGAACCAGCAGATTAGTAAAGATCCGGAAAGAAAGTTAGAAGTCCACTGATTTTACCGTACCGAAGAAAAAAGGGAGGGTAAGATCATGAAACATCAATATATAAGACAAAAAAACATAAGACAAAAAATAAAATGGATGCTCGTACTCCTTATGGCAGTCAGCTTAAGCGCCTGTGGTGTCAAAGAAGAAAAAAACAGGCAGCAGGCAGAGGACAATTCCGCAGAGGAAAGTATCAGTAAGGACGGAACCTATGAGATCGCATTTGTAAGCGGTGAAGGTGAATTGGATGATTCCGGCTTTCATGAGAGCAGCTGGGAGGGCATCGCAGAGTATGCGGATGAGAACCGGATCACCTATAGCTATTACCGGCCGGCAGCTGATACAAGGCAGGCACGGGAGGAAGCAGTGCGGACTGCCGCAAAAAAGGGGGCAAAGATCATTATTTCACAGGGATATCCTTTTGAAGAGGTGATTGCCCATATGCAGAATGAGTATCCGAAAATACAGTTTTTAATGTTGGATGCAAAACCGCGTAAAGCAGGACAAAAGGCAGAACTTGCATCCAATGTGCATTGTATTCTGTTTCGGGAAGAAGAAGCAGGATACCTTGCCGGTTATGCAGCCGTTCGCGAAGGCTATACCAGGTTGGGTTTTCTTGGAGGAAAAGAAATTGCACCTGTCCAGCGCTATGGAAGTGGCTTTATACAGGGGGCAGAATATGCTGCTATGGAAATGGAACGTGAAATTACATTAAAATATCAGTATACAGACACATTTTTACCGTCCGATGAAGTGAAGCAGAAAAGTAAGGAATGGTACGAAGATGGAGTACAGGTGATCTTTGCCTGTAATGGGGGCGCATCTGTTTCCGTGATGCAGACAGCAGAAGAACTGGATGGGAAAGTAATCGGAGTAGATGCCGATCAGTCAGCGGTATCACCAACCGTTCTGACTTCCGCCGGAAAAAACTTAAAAGGAGCTGTGACCGAAGCGCTGGATACACTTTATGAAAACGGAGGCGTATGGTCAGGCAAGCAGGCAGGAAAAACGATCACACTGGGAGCAAAAGAAGAAGGTGTCAGTCTGCCACAGGAAGAAGAAGCGTGGCGTTTTGAAAATTTTACGCAGAGAGAGTACCTAAAAATCTATCGTGGACTCAAACGAGGGGAACAGGAGATCTTATCAGGGACTGCAACCATGCCAAAGACGGAGAGAGTGCATCTGGAACTGCCAGAATAGATGAATTTGTAGAAAAAAGATGAAAAATTGAAAAAAATAGAAAAAAATCAAAAAAGTCCTTGACATATGACGATACATGGTGCTATTATAAAGTTCCACCGCGCAAGAGCGTGGTGCTGAGAAATAAAAAAATAAAAAACCTGTTGACAAACGCAGAAAGCTGTGATAAGATATAGAAGTTGTCGCGTAAGACAGCAGGACAGAGAACCTTGATAACTGAACAGTGAAATAACCTTGAAAGATTCAAAGAGAATAA
>ERZ809074.228-NODE-228-length-95115-cov-9.945235_pt1 | contig 95115 bp, 86 predicted proteins | sample MGYA00520795_ERZ809074 | MGnify/ENA primary metagenome ERZ809074 (study PRJEB31570, sample SAMEA3212989) | Homo sapiens | biome: human-gut; feature: human gut; material: fecal | place: Sweden | collected 2011 ...
CCGGGTTGAAACACATGTTGATTTTATGGATACTTTTATTGATTGCTCTCATTGTACTTTTGAATGACCTCTATTTGATGATTAAGAGGTTGACTCTTCTGCGGAAAATAAAAAAACAGGTCAAAAAGCATAACGGACGTATGCAATACCGTCGTAATCCATTGATATCGATTTTCAAGCGTGATGGCAAAGTGGATATTTCTCTGCAGTGGCAAATGAAAACAATAAATGTCTCTGTTATCACAACGCCGTTTCGCCGGGTGCGGTATCATTTTAACCTCAATCATAAATTGTTGGAATTGATTGTCGAAAGGCGCGCTGTCGTTGTGAGTGCACCCAGAAGCCCGAGACCGGGGGCTTCTGCTTATGATCGCGTATTTACGCTTCGAAAGTACAAATTTGATCTGACCGCATCCGTCGATGAAAATCAAAAATATGTGATTCTGAATCCTGCTCCGATTTCGGTCAGCAAAGTGGACGGAGCAGCCCTTACGGTACTCTATGACAACGATGCTTTGATCCCCGGCGTCAAAGTGTGCGGATTAAAATGGTTTATTGAAAATGTGTTTGACGGGGAAGGACAAATATGAAACCGGATTGATTCAGTGATACAAAAAAATGAACATATCTGAAACCTCTGAATATCAGATTTTTTCAGATATGCTCATTTTTCCATCGAGATACCCTAACTTTTATGAGAAAATCAAAAGGCATCGCTGTTGCGATGCCTTTTCCAATGACCCCTACGGGAATCGAACCCATATCTTCGCCGTGAGAGGGCGACGTCTTGACCGTTTGACTAAGGGGCCTCATTGCTTAGGACTCCGATATTATACCACATCTTTTTCGGAATTGCAATAGGTTTTGCGAAAAAAGTTGAAAAAATTTTTTGACCCTTCAAATTCCCGTTTGCAACGTTTTTGCATACAAAAAACCTCCTTTTCAGACAAAATCACGCTTTTGCCTGTACCGTCAAATGTGACAATATGCTATAATGTTATGAATGATCCGTACATCTGCCGCTTCCGGGCAGGTACGGAAACAGAAAAAGGAGAATTGACTATGATCAGAGTGCTCTACAATCCTCACGCCGGACAGGGCTGGACGGCGGAAAAGGAAGCGGAGATCCGCGCATTCTATCCCTCAGAGGAATGTGTATTTTATGATATGACAACCGTATCCTACCCCGCGTTTTTCGCAAACACTCTTGCCAAGGACGAACGGCTGATGATTGTCGGCGGAGACGGTACGCTCAACCGCTTCATCAATGAAACAGCCGGAATCCAAATACAGAATGAAATTACATACTGGCATGGCGGCAGCGGCAACGATTTTATGCACGATGTGGCAGCCGATGCGGACCATCCCATTGTGATCAATCCGTATTTGCAAAATCTCCCCACCGTGGAAGTCAACGGCAAGACCTACCGCTTCCTGAACGGCGTGGGCTACGGCATTGACGGATACTGCTGTGAGGTCGGGGACAAGCAGAAGGCAACCTCCGACAAGCCCGTCAACTATACGGGAATTGCCATCAAGGGGCTTTTGTTCCACTTCAAGCCCGCAGACGCAACCGTCACCGTGGACGGCGTGACCAAGAGCTACAAAAAGGTTTGGCTCGCTCCTACTATGCACGGACGTTTTTACGGCGGCGGCATGATTGCAACCCCCGGACAGACCCGTAACAATCCGGACGGCACATTGTCCCTTTTGGTCTGGCACGGCTCGGGCAAGCTGCCGACATTGATGAACTTCCCCAACATTTTCAAGGGTGAACACACCAAGAAATCAAAAATGTGCGAAGTGCTGACCGGCAAAGACATTACGGTTCGCTTCTCGCACCCCACCGCTCTGCAGATTGACGGCGAAACCATTCTGAACGTTACCGAATACCACGCCCGCTCCTACCGTCTCGCTCCGGAACCCGCAAGCGTGTAAGTTCGGATATACAAAGGAGTTTATACAAAAATGAAAAAACCGATTCGTCGAATCTTACTGATTCTGATCATTCTGATCGCTGTCGTTGCCGTTTTCCTGCTCGCGGTGCGCATGTATTTCCGCCTGCCGGTTGCCGATTATTACAAAGCAAGCGAAAAGGGCTTTACAATTCCCGGCACCAACAGCGGTTTTATCGCACAGGGCATTGAATACGATGCGGACAATCAATGGTTCCTTGTCACCGGCTACATGAAGTCCGGTGAAAATTCCCCTGTTTACCTGGTTGACCGCGAGAGCGGAAAGCACCTGAAAACCATTCTTCTCCAGGATGATAAAGGAGAGGCATATACCGGACATGCCGGCGGTCTTTCCCTGTTCCCCGGTCAGTATCTCTACGTCGCCGACGGCGATGAGGACTGCCTGTTTGTCTACAATTACGCCGACATTCTGAAAGCCAAGGACGGCGACACGCTGCGTGCCGCGGGCAGATTCTCCACAAAGGTATCCGATGAGGATTGCCTGCACCCCGCTTTCACCGCCGTGGTGGGAGACCAGCTGATTGTCGGTGAGTTCTACCGTGCCGGCAACTACGAAACGCCCGCCTCCCACACCGTCAAGACCGCCGCAGGCGATGAAAACAAAGCACTTGCGCTGGTGTACAAGCTGGACAACACCGCTGAATCCGGCATTGATCCGACTCCGGAGTATGCATATTCCCTGCCGGGTTTGGTTCAGGGCTTGTACACGGACGGTGATACGGTATATCTCTCCACTTCTTACGGTCCCGCTTTCTCCCATATCGCCGCTTATGACGGCAAAAAGAGCCAGCAGGAAGACATCACCGTTCTGGGTCACACACTGCCGCTGTACGCGTTGGATTCCTCCTCTCTCATTGCGCAAAAGAAAATCGCACCGATGTCCGAGGAAATTGTCATGGTGGACGGCAAGCTCTATGTCATGTGTGAAGCCGCATCCGACAAATATATTTTCGGAAAATTCACCTCCGCCAAGTGGTGCTATGGCACGGACAAGTCATTCTTCAAATAAGTAAAAATTCCAGATAAGTCAGCGGCGCCGCGGGACAAAATCCTGCGGCGCCGCTCTTTTTGGTTCGGAACAACAATTTCCGGTTTACGGAACGGCTTACTGCCCGCCCCACCGTTTCCGCATAGCCTCGTACACCTCGTCGGAAACGACCTTTTCGCCGTAAGAAGAACAAGGAATGACCTGATCGCCCGCAACGGCAGGGTTGGTGCAGGCACGGTCGTTCCGCCACGCATCACGTTCTTCTTTGTTGCGCAGATTCGGAACCTTTACGGGCTCATTGTGATTGAGTACCGAACGGAACGCAAGAATCCCGCAGATTCCCATATCCACCGCCTGGTATACATCCAGCGACCACCGACCGTCCGGATGTCCCAGAATTTTTTCAATGAAACAGTGCGTCGGATAGAAATCACTGCCGCCGTGTGACTCGATTCCGCTGGCTTTTGTGGTATCTACCGCCACAAACTTATCCGGCGCGTAGTTCTCCGTGCTCCCGACTCCCGGTTCGCTCTCACGGTAAAGGGTCAGATTTCCTCCTGCCGTGCGAATGCAACCGCGATTGCCGAAGACGGCATAGCTGACAATGGGCGGCTCACAGCGCAGCGGACCGTGGATGCTCTTGACGATTGCCCCGTTATCCAGCGTGACCATTTCAATGCCGCTCGCATGACCGCCGACATGCCCCAGGTCATAGAATTCCGGAATGGGCGGATTTTCAAAACCGACAACCTGGACAGGTCTGTGACCGGTCGTGGCAAAGATCGGTCCCAGCGAATGGGTGCAATAGAAGTTGGGATGCAGATGATTGCGCCAGTGATCGCGCTCACCGTAGGTAATATCTGCCCAACCGGTTGTACAGTCATGAATGTAATTGCACTCTGCATACTGCACATCCCCGATATCTCCTTCACGGTACCGCCGCCACATCTCAAAGGTATCATTGGAGTAGCAATAATTCTCTGCATAGGCATATACCAGTCCCGTACGCTCCACCGCTTCAATCAACTCCACCGCCTGCGCCATATTTTCACAGGGCAATACCTCGCTCATGACATGCATACCGGCATTGAGGCACCGGATCGCAAAGGGCGCATGTTCGGTTGCGTAATTGGCAAGCACGACAGCATCCATGTCATGGGAAAGGAAGGAGTCAAAATCTTTGTAAAGCGCCACCTTCACACCAAACTGTCCCGCAGTCTGTCTTGCCTGCTCCAGAATCGGCTCGTACTTATCGCAAACTGCCACCAATTCCGCTTCCGGATGGTGTAAAAGCGCATTGATCATCACAATCCCACGTGCGCCGCCAAAAACACCGATTTTTAATTTTTCTTTACTCACAGCTGCATTCCTCCTCAAAAATCCCTCTATCAAAGGGAAAATAGACAGATTTATTATACAGGTCAGCCGGAATCTTGTCAATGTACACGCTAAACAAATCCGGCAACCGATTTTTTGGCAATTCTGCCAATCGGCCGCCGGGAAGTGTGGACATGGATCAAAAAGGCAAGCAGAAACACCCGCATGTCACACGGCAGTACCGTCGTGCTCCTTTGGCAGCTGTTTGCAATCCTCTTCCGGCAGCGGGCGGTTCAGATACGCCAGAACTCCGCCACCGCCGTGATCATAGTTGCAGTATGGGCAGATGTCCCCCATGGAATCATCGTCTTTCGAGCGTGCGGCTGATCCCTCACACAGCATATCCATGCACGGCCACTTTTCCGTCGCCACACGCAAATAATCCCTTCCGCACCCCCAACAGGTTGCGCGCTCTTCAAACTCCATCGCATATTCCTCCCTTTTAAGGCATTACCGCGCAATCCACGCAGCGCAAATTGCGCTGCACAAATTGCACCATCGAAATTGCGCGGTAATGCCTTAACTCTGTTAACAGTATAGCACACCCTTACCGCTTTTGCAAACAATCCGTTGACAATCCGGCAAAAACAGAGTATAATAAGGGAAGAAAGCAAAGAAGGAGGCGCGTTATGACCCTGCAACAGCTGCATTATGCCATTGTTATTTCGGAAACCGGATCACTCAGCCGCGCGGCAGAGGTGCTCTATGTGGCACAGCCATCTCTGACCAGCGCAATCAAAGAACTTGAAAAAGAGGTTGGCATCACCATTTTCAACCGGACAGGCAGAGGAGTCACAATCACCAATGACGGCGCCGAATTCCTGCTTTACGCCAAGCAGGTGTACAGTCAGTACGAAGCGCTGGAAGAAAAATACGGGCGCGCGGGAAATCTTAAAAAGAAATTCTGCGTTTCAGCGCAGCACTATTCCTTTGCCGTCAAGGCATTCATTGAAACGGTCAAACAGTTTGATACCCTGCAATACGAATTTGCAATCCGGGAAACCAAAACCAAAGACGTCATTGACGATGTTGCCACCCTGCGCAGTGAAATCGGCATCCTGTATCTGAGCAATTTCAACCGTGCTGCCATCGGTAAGCTTCTGCGCGCCAGCAATCTGGTATTTCACAAACTGATTGATATCCGCGCCTACATCTACGTCTGCAAGGATCACCCGCTTGCTGGTCTTGAAAGTGTGCATTTTTCCGATCTGGCGGACTACCCGTGCCTCTCTTTTGAGCAGGGCGGGAACAGCTCGTTTTACTTTGCGGAGGAGATGCTCAGCACTTGCGATTATCCCCGCATCATTAAGGCATGCGACCGCGCGACCATCTGCAATCTCATGGTCGGTCTGCAGGGGTACACCATCTGTTCGGGCATCATTGTAGAGGAACTGAACGGCGACGACTACGTGGCGGTTCCCTTTGCAGAAGACGATCCGTGTGCCGGCGATCTGATGGAAATCGGATACATTGTGAGAAAGTCGGACACACTGAGTCAACTGGGGCAACTCTACATCGAGGAAATCCGCAAATATCTGAACCAGGTTAAGCCGGATATATAGCACCGCTATCAGGTATAGAATACGTCTATATTTCCGTATATCTTTCCCGTATTTGACAAACGGCGCTCCCGCGTGTATAATATGGCTTGTAACGAAAACACACCACAAAGGAGTCACACCATGAAAAAAAGTTTACGTATTTCGACATTTGTGCTTGCCCTTCTGCTGGCAATCGGCGCGACCGGAGCGCTGTTTGCTTCATGCGGTCAGAAAGGGATTGTCATTGCCGTCCCGAATGATACGACCAACGAGGCACGCGCATTGCTGCTGTTGCAGGACAAGGGATATATCAAACTCAAAGAGGGCGCCGGCATCACCGCTACGGTCCGTGACATTACGGAAAATCCTTACAACATCACCTTCCGCGAAATAGAAGCCGCACAGCTTCCCAACGCACTGAAAGATGTGGATTATGCGGTCATCAACTCCAACTACGCGATTTCCGCAAAGCTGAACCCCACCAAGGATTCCCTGCTGATCGAGGGTTCCTCCTCCGCTTATGCAAACATTCTTGCGGTCAAATCCGGTAACGAGGGCAGCGATAAGATCAAAGCACTGGTTGCCGCACTTTCCTCCCAGAAGGTTGCCGATTATATCAAGAGCAACTACGACGGCGGTGTGATCAGCGTTGTGGACAACCCCGGCGACGGCTTTGATTCTTCCGTGGATTACGAAGCACTGAAAGGAACGACCGTTTCCGTTGCCGCATCCCCCACCCCGCATGCAGAAATTCTCAAGGTCGCAGCGGAGATTCTCAAGGAAAAGGACATCACCCTGAAGATCGTGGAATATACCGATTATGTAGTTCCCAACGAAGTGGTAGAGAGCGGCGAAGTGGATGCAAATTACTTCCAGCACAAACCGTATCTGGACGACTTCAATCAGAACAAAGGAACCCACATTGTTTCGGTTCTCGCTGTTCATGTCGAGCCGATGGGACTGTATGGCGGTAAGCAGACATCCCTGGATGCACTGAAAAAATGAGAGATACAAATCGCGAAGCGCGTGGGCTGTTGCATAAAACAACAGCTCCCGCTTTGTGTTACGGGAGAAAAACATGATTGAAATCAAACACCTCTATAAGACATTTGAGGGAACCCAGAATGCGGTGGAGGCGCTCAAGGACATCAATCTGAGTGTCAACGACGGGGATATTTACGGAATTATCGGAATGAGCGGTGCCGGGAAAAGCACGCTCGTCCGTTGCATCAACCTTTTGGAGCGCCCGACACAGGGTCAGGTCGTTATCGACGGTGTGGTCATGAACGATCTTTCCCCGCGCGAACTGCGCAATTCGCGCCGGAATATCACCATGATTTTCCAGGGATTCAATCTTTTGATGCAACGCAACTGCCTGGAAAACATCTGTTTTCCGCTTTCGCTTGCAGGTATCCGCGGCGAAGAGGTAAAAGCGAGGGCACGCGAGCTTTTGGAAATTGTCGGATTGCCCGACAAGGAAAAGGCATATCCCGCAACGCTCTCCGGCGGACAGCAGCAGCGCATTGCCATCGCACGTGCCCTTGCGACCAATCCGCGCGTTCTGCTCTGCGATGAGGCAACCAGTGCATTGGACCCTAAAACCACACACGCAATTCTGGAATTGATCCGTGATATCAACCGTCGCCTTGGCATCACCGTGATTATCATCACACATCAGATGAGCGTTGTGGAAGAAATCTGCAACCGCGTTGCCATTCTGGACAACGGAACGGTCGCGGAAGAAGGAGAGGTGGCTGCGGTGTTCTCACATCCGTCCTCGGATGCCGCCAAACGTCTGGTCTTCCCGGGAACCGACAAAGAAGTGTTACCGGTCATCGAAGGAGAACGCATTTTCCGCGTAGTGTTCAACGGCGTTCTCGCAACCGGGTCGCCCGTCATTACACAGATGGCAATTGACGAGCGCATTGCCGCCAATATTCTGTCCTCTTCCACCCGCTGTATCGGAGATAAGGTATACGGCAATATGCTGATCGGTCTTGCGGATGACGACAACACCGTTCATCGGGCACTGACTTATCTGCACGGCAATCCTGCCATAACCACTGAGGAGGTGATCCGAAATGACTGATTGGTTTTCCGAGGAAACGCTGAAGGAAGCGCTGGACATTCTTCTGCATGAAATGCCGATGGCACTTTGGGAAACGGTTTACGTCACAGTGCTCTCCACATTTTTTGCCGTTCTGATCGGTCTGCCGCTCGGCGTGCTCCTGGTCGTCGGTGAAAAAGGCGGCGTATTGCCCCTGCCGCGCTGGCTTCTTTCCCTTCTGAACCTGCTGATCAACATTCTGCGCTCGGTTCCCTTTCTGATTCTGATGATCCTTGTTTTCCCGCTGACCCGCCTGATTGTAGGGACCATTGTAGGAACCACCGCTTCCGTCGTTCCGCTTGTGATCGCCGCATTCCCCTTTGTGGCGCGCCTGGTCGAGGGAAGTCTGCGTGAGTTGAATCCCAACATCATTGAAGCGGCGCAAAGCATGGGAGCCTCCCCATTGCAAATCATTGTCAAGGTCATGCTGCCGGAGTGCTTCCCCTCACTGGTATCCAACTTCACCATCGCTATCACGACCATTCTCGGATACACCGCCATGAGCGGTATCGTCGGCGGTGGCGGACTGGGAAAAATCGCAATCAATTACGGCTATTACCGTTACAAATATTTGGTAATGCTGTTTGCCGTTGTAATTTTGATTCTGTTGGTACAACTGTTTCAGTTTGTCGGAACCAAAATTGCCGTCAAGTGCGACAAAAGGCAAAAATAAAGGTCAGCAAAAGACCGCTATGGATTCCCCCGTAGCGGTCTTCTCTGTTGCATGACTCCTTGTCATTGCCCTCAAGCCTCACACGCCCGCTTTTTCAGAACACACGAAAGCAGGAAAAATGCCAAATAAAACAGGAATGCGCAAGTGATCAGCGAGAGCATATAGACAACGGTATTGACTCCCCAACCGGCACGTGCACAGATATCACGGCAAATAATCAACGGGGAGTCATGCGGTCCGACATAAAACATATTGGTCAGGGTACCGTCGAATCCAACCGCATCATATGACAGACAATTGATTCCGAATGCGATCACTCCCAACCCGCAATACACACCCGCAACCGGTACGTATCCGCGCAAAGTCAATTCTCTTGTGCGCACCATCCGAAATCCCGCGTAAAGTCCGATAAAAATCAGCAGCATATGCCAAAGAAAAGAATGCAGGGTCATGTTCCATGTATTACGGCACATACTTTCCGGGGACAGGTAGGACACAAAACCGCCCATCAGTCCGAAGGAGGCAAGAAATCCGTTGATACTCCTCCGGATTTTGTTTTTACGCACAAACGGCAGCAACAGGCAAAGATACATCGGCGTACTGCACAGTTGAAACGGAAACATGTGCCACTGATAACTGCCGTTCCCGTAGTAAAAAGTATAAAAGAACTGCTTATACACTTCACTCAGTGCCAAAAAAATCCCCACTGCAAACAAAATCCGGTCCCCCTGCCTCTCGCGAACCCGGCAGGAAAGGAAAATCGCCGTCGGGACAACGACGAGCAGTCCACACAGAAAGAAGGCAATATGAAAGGCACCGTAAGCTATCGGCGGCTCCATCGGCAGTGTCGTTGCCCGTATCCATTCCCCCATACAATCTTTCCCCCTCCGTTGTTTTTGCCTATCACAAACGGGCTGTCACTGCCTTTCATGTCCGACAGTGCCAGCCCGCTTTTTGATTGAATGAAAATGCCGTGCGAAATTCGCACCCGGAAATCAGGCGACGTGCATCCACGTACCGTCAAAACCGGTAGGCATCAGATCAGATTATTCGGCAGACTCGTCTGCAGCTTCCGCTTCAGCAGCCTCTTCCTGTGCCTTTGCATCTTCCAAAAGTGCACGGATGGAGAGAGCAACCTTCTGTTTTTCGGAATCGATATCCAGAATCTTTGCATCAACAACCTGTCCGATTTCCAGAACGTCAGCCGGCTTTGCAATCCGGTGATCCGCGATCTCGGAAATATGAATCAGACCGTCCACACCCTCGATGATCTCAGCAAATGCACCAAAAGGCATCATGCTGACAATCTTGACGGGCGCAACATCGCCGACTGCATATGTATGCGTGAAGATATACCACGGATTGGTCTCCTCGGTCTTGTAACCAAGGGAAATGCGCTTCTTTTCCTTATCAAAGCTCTTGACAAACACCGTGATCTCGTCGCCGATGGAGAGAATCTCCGCAGGAGACTTGATGTGCTTCCAGGACAGCTCGCTTGCATGAACCATGCCGTCGACACCGCCGAGGTCTACGAAAGCACCGTAACTGGTCATGCTCTTGACAACGCCGGTGTAGTACTTTCCTTCTTCAATGTTTGCCCAGAATGCGTCCTCCAGGGCACGGCGCTCATCGCGCAGAACCTGACGAACGGATCCTCTTGCTTTCTTGCCGTCACGGATGTCGGTGATCTTCAGGCGAACCGTCTTACCGACAAGAGTGTGCAGATCGGTGTCCTTCGGTGCACCGGTCTGGGATTCGTGTACAAATACACGAACGCCGCCGACACTGACGATCACACCGCTCTTGACCGCTTCCACGACTCTGCCTTCCAGGACCTCGCCGCTTTCCTTTGCAGCCTCAACGTTTTTCCAGTTCTTGTCCGAGTCCACACGCTTCTTGGACAGGGTTGCCATGCCGTCAAGATCACTGACGCGAATGACAAATGCCTCGACAGGGTCACCGATCTTGAACATATCGCTCAGCTTCGCAGAAGGGTCATCGGTAATCTGGTCGAATTCAATTCTACCCGTGACCTTTGCGCCAAGATCAAGCTGGATTTCGCCAGCACTGATCGCGGTTACATAACCGGTGACTGTATCTCCTGTATTTAAAGTTTTGAGTGACTTTTCGAGCATCGCTTCAAAGTTGTCGTTTTCCATAATTTCGCTCATGGTTTCTTTAACCTCCTCTATAATACAACGCGGCGTCGATGCACCGGCTGTGATCCCCACTCGCTGGTGGGCAAACGGAACCGGGATCCTCAGTTGGGCAGCATTTTCTATCCACACAGTATCGGCGCAATACGACTGACATACAGAGTACAGTTTGGCAGAATTGGAACTATCCCTCCCGCCGATGACAATCATGAAATCACTTGCTTGCGAAAGAATGGCGGCCTCACGTTGGCGCGAATCCGTAACACTACATATTGTATCAAAAATAATTGCGTTTGTATAGTGGTTTTTGAGAAATTTTTTTGTTTTCGTCCACTCTTCCAATTTTTGCGTTGTTTGAGCAACCACAATTGGCACTTTTGACGTCGTTTGTTTCTTGATTTCAACATCAAAAAGCGCTGAAAGCGCATTTACACTGTCAAATACCCAAAACTGCCCCTTGGCACGGCTGACAATTCCCTGTACTTCCGGGTGATTTGCACTACCGAGAATGAAAAGCGGGTGATCCGCATTGGTCTGTTCCACCACAATTCGGTGTATTTTGGAAACATATGGGCAGGTACAATCCGTAAAATGAAAATAGGGATTCTCCTCTGCGCAGCGCAACAGCATGCGCTCGGTTGCCGCCGTCATACCGTGCGCACGGACGAACAGGCGCACCGGATGCGCCGCGTCGGCAAAACGGCAGAGCTCCGGAATATCCTCCTCGCTCACCGTGCGCACGCCCGTCGCCTCCAGTCCCGAAAGATAGTCATTGTTATGTATCAGCCGTCCCAATGTGACAATAACTTCTCCCTGCACGCGGTTCGCAATCGCTGCCTCCACCGCTTCCGTCGCCCGCCTGACGCCAAAGCAGAATCCGGCGCCCTTGGCAACGGTTACGGACATGTTTCGTCTCCCAACGCGCAAATACGTTCAAACACCAATCCCGCAACGCGGTTATATTCCCCTGCCGCATGCGGATCAAATCCCAACTCCTCCAGCGTAAAAGGTTTTCCGATGATGATCTCCTTTTTCCGGAAGGCACGCGGGCGATTATCCTTGGTTTTTATGTATACCGGCAGAATTTTCACTCCGGCATGGGCGGCAATCATCGCAACACCGGGGCGGATTTTGGTTGTCCGCGGATCCACACCGGGGTTCCGATGCCCCTGCGGGAACATACCGATGCAATATCCGTCCTCCAGCATCTTAATTGTTTTGCGGATCGCTCCCACGTCAGCGCCGCCCCGGTCAACGGGATAGGCGCCCAGCGCGCGGATCATAGGTCCGAGCGGCGGCCGGAACAGCTCTTTTTTTGCCATAAAATGCGGCTGCTGGTAGCGTGTTGCGGCGCACAGCCAGATCGGGTCCTTCCATGTCAGGTGATTGCAAACGACAATATAGGGTCCCTCGCTTCGTTTCGGCTCGTTTTTGCGGTTGACAACGCGCAAATGGGAGCACAGGCGCACCAACCAGGCAAAGAGAAAATGAACGACGGTGTAAAGACCGCTCTTCATCCCTTCACCCCCGTTTTCTCCGCGATGATCGCAAGCAGGTGTGCAACGCTCTCCTCAAACGTGCAATCGGAATTGTCAAACAGTACCGCGTCCTCGGCGGCAACCGCGGGTGCGACGGCACGCGTAGCGTCGTTGTGGTCCCGTTCGTTGATGTCGGCAAGCACCGATTCATAAGAAGTCGGCATTCCCTTTTCCGCCAGCTCGGCGCAACGCCGTTTGGCACGCGCCTCCGGGGAGGCAAACATAAAAATCTTGACCTCGGCGTCCGGCAAAATGACCGTGCCGATATCGCGTCCGTCCATAATCACGTCATTCTCTGCCGCGATCTTCCGCTGTGTTCCCAAAAGGAAATTGCGCACTTCCGGAATGGCGGAAACCTTGGAGGCGTACATGGAAATCTCCGGCTCCCGAATGCGGTTCCCGAGGTTTTCCCCATTCAGATACACGCATTGCACGCCATCCTCATACCGCAGTGAAATCCGCATTCCGTCAAGTGCACCGATCACTGCCGCAGTATCGTGCGGATCAATGCCCAACTGCCGCACGGCGTACCCGACTGTCCGGTAAAGCGCACCGGTATCCACATAAACAATTCCCAGTCGGGCAGCCACTGCCTTTGAAAGTGTGGATTTGCCCGCACCGCTCGGTCCGTCAATTGCAATCTTCATTTTCTGATACCCCTTTTTCATTTGTTTGATCACGCCAAAGCCCCAGCACACGGCAAACGAGCTTTCTCTGCGTCAATCTTTCGGCTTCTGTCCGACATAGTTTTCCCCGTCAGTCTTCACACAATACCTGTTCCGCCGCCGCTTTTCCGGCAGCGTAGCCGGTGGACCAGGCAATCTGCAAATTATAACCGCCGGTATAAGCATCCACGTCAATCATTTCACCCGCAAAATAGAGTCCCCCGACCCGCTTGGAAGCCATGCGCCGCGGGTCGATTTCATCCACTGCGACACCGCCGCGCGTGACAATCGCCTCCGCAATCGGACGTGTACGCAGAAGCGGAATGCGGAAGCATTTGAAAAGCTCCGCCAGATGCCGTCGTTCCTCCCGCGTCACCAGATTGACCTTTTTGTGCGGATCAATGCCGGACAGCTCCACCAGCACAGGAATCATCTTTGCCGGGAGCAGATCGTGCAGTGCATTGTCAAACTCCCTGTTGGCATACCGCCCGAAATCGCTCAAAAGGCGGGCGTCCAGCGTTTTTTCGTCCAACGCGGGTTTGAGATCAATCCACGCCTCGTACTTTCCCGGTGCCAAATCGCGCAGGTGCGCGGAAGCGCTCAGAATCATGGGACCGGTCAGTCCGAAGTGCGTAAACATCATCTCCCCGAAGTCCTCATAAACGCTTTTTTGATCCTGCACACGCACAATCCGCAGTCCTACATTGCGCAACGACAGCCCCTGCATGCCGGCACAAAGCTTTCCGGCTGCCACCAGCGGCACCAGCGAGGGGGTCTGCGGCACGATTGTGTGCCCGAGTGCCTGTGCCAATCGGTACCCGCTGCCGTCCGAACCGGTCAGCGGATAGGAGCACCCGCCCGTCGCCAGAATCACCGCATCCGCGCAAAATAACCCCTGTCCGGTCGCAACGCCGCAAACGCCACCGTTTTCAACCAATACCGACCGCACGTCCGCATGTTCAACAGAAACGCCCAAATCGCGCATTCTGCGCGTCAGCGCCGTCACCACATCCGCCGCCTTATCCGAAACCGGAAAGACGCGCCGCCCGCGTTCGGTTTTGAGGGGCACTCCGGCACTCTCAAAAAAATCCCTGGTATCCTCCGGGGTAAACCGGCTAAACGCGGCGTACAAAAAGCGCGGATTGGTAGGGATATTCTCCATCAGCTCCCGCGGTGTGCAGTCATTGGTCAGATTGCAGCGTCCCTTGCCGGTGATACGCAGTTTTTTGCCGCAAAACGGATTGCGCTCGACAACCGTCACCGACGCCCCCGTTTCTGCCGCCGTGATCGCCGCCATCATGCCTGCCGCACCGCCGCCGACCACAATTACTTTCCGTTCACCGCTCATTCCGCATCCCCCGTCTTTCCGTCGCACCGGCACCGGCTCCCTGCTCAGTTCTGTGTCTTATCATAGACATCATATTTATCCCAGATGACCTCCAGTTTTCTCAGCCGTTCCGCAAATTCATCCTGTCGCTTGCGTGACACCGCAACAATCAGCGCGTTAATCACACTGAGCGGCGCTACCAAGGAATCCACAAAGGACACCATATCGCTCTGCGCAACCAGCAGATAGGAGGCATGCAATGCGATGGGAGATTCCGGCGAATCGGTCAGGGAAATCACATCCGCGCCTGTACCCCTTGCATACTCCACGGCATGAATGATCCGTTTGGAATAACGCGGGAAACTGATGGCGATCATGACGTCATCTTTGCCGATATTCATAATCTGCTCAAACATTTCGCTCCCGGAGGTCGTCTGTACAAACTTTACATTGTCAAACATCATCCGGAAATTATAGTTCAGAAAACCGGCAAGCGAGGAGGAGGAACGGACACCGATGATATAAATATTGCGTGCCGTCACAATCCGGTCCACCGCATTGTTAAAGGAAACGGGATCGATATATTCCAGTGTCCGGCGGATTTTGTCAATATCCGACATCAGAACGTTTTTCAGAATATCTCCGTCTCCCATCCGGCTGTTTGTGACCTCAACACGCTGAAACGCGGTCAGTTTGGTACGGATGATCTCCTGCAAAGACTTCTGGAACTCCGCATAGCCTTCGTACCCCAGCTCCATCACAAACCGCACAACCGTTGATTCCGAAATACCAACCTCTGCACCCATTTTCGATGCGGTCATATACGCCGCCTTGTCGTAATGGTCGATGATAAAGCGCGCAATCTGCTTCTGCCCCTTTGAAAAGGTCGGCATCTGCTCCTCCAATGTTTTCAGCATATCTCTTTTCATTCTGTGCTAACATCCTTTCAACTTTTCGCGAGTGGTATTCATTCACGCAAGCACCATTTGCCGTATACATTATAGCACAGAATCCCCAAATGTCAACACCCGTTTTTTGTTTCCTTTCAGAACAAAAGAAAGTGCCGCCTGGCACAGCGCGTTTTGCACTGCACACGGCGGCAGGTCACTCTACCGGTCAGGGCCACTCCAGGCTCGGTTCGTCTTCCACCACGCGCCCGTCACTGCCTGACGAAGAATTTCCGCTATCCGAGAAGGAGATCACATATGCATTCTGATCTGTCGTAATCCAGACGGGAATGTCGCGCCCGAGATGTTTTGCAGGGCGGTGCGGCTTTCCGAGCTTCTCTACCACCTCCGCATAGCTCATTTCCTTCTTGACGGATGCCACATCCTCCGGTGTCGGGCAGTGCCGCAGAGTGGGATCATAGAAAGCATCCTCGGCTGCTGTATCTGCGGCAATCGGTGCATCGTTCGGTGTGGCATCCGGCGACACGGAACGTGCCGCGCCGGCGATACTGTCGGTTGCGTAAGCCAGGCGGTCGGTTTCGGGAAGAAATACGCCGGGTTTTGACCGCACGAAAGAAATCGCATAAATGCTGCCTTCAACGGTCGTCCATTCAAACGCCAAGGGATAGATACTGTCCCTTGCCTTTGCGTGCGGCTTTCCCAGCCGGTCGATTACCTCAGAAAATGACAGGTTCTTGCCCAAGGACAGAATCTCCGCCTCTGTCGGCTGGTGCTCCATCTCAGAATCATAAAAATTCTTGTCTCCATGCGCAAGTTGTTCAACTTCGTTAGTACTTTCTTCTGTCTTTTTCGTTACTGTGGATAAGCCACTCTCGCCCGTCTGTTTATCTGAAACTATCGAACAACCGCACGAAAACACAAAAGGCAAAAACAGCACAAGCAACACCCCTTTTTTCATATAACTTCTCCTTTTTATTCTGTAATTCGATAATAACCAAGATCGCTGTTATAGTACTCTTCTAAATTGCCCAAACTCCAACCACTAGAACTACTATCAGATGGCAAGTCAGATCCTAACAATTCACTTGGCGACCGGTATCCATGCTTATTTGCCCATTCACCAGTATCCGTTCTATACCAGAAGTGATAATCAAACGAGGTTTTGCACAATGAGTACCATTCTGGATGGTACCCCACTCTCATTACAACCAGCCACTGATTGCTATTATAGCAACCCCCAAAATAATAGTCACCCTTGACAACCGCCCCCCAAAGCGGAGAACCCGGTTCTTTATTTTATCGTCTCGCTGTTGTTGATGACCGATGCGGAATAAAGGAACAGCACATCGTCTGCTTTCGCGAAGTCAATCAGCTTTCCGAGAGAGAGGGGCGAAATATAGCGGATATCGACAAGCGTTATTTCGGAATAGCCTGCCGCAAGAAGCGGTGCTATACTGCTGCCGAACGAATCCCGGAAAACGATGAGCCGGCGTTCTTGCGCGGCATTCGGATTTGTGATCTTGATGATCGAGCGCGCGCCGCCGAGGAACATTTCGTAAGGATCGCGTCCGGCGGCGGCACCGAGGTTGTAAACCGGGATGTCGGACGATGTTTCGACATTATACACCTGAAGCCCCCGTATCACGGCGTTATCAAGATAGAAAAGCCTCTCCGGCGCGTGCGGCAGGGCTGCCTGACCGTAATAAACGCCGTAAAACGGTCTGCCGGTGTCCTGTATTTCACACGTTCCGATCCGCTCCGCTCCCATCTGCGCCGCAATTTCATCGGCAACCTTCGTGATTCTTTCCTGCCGCCAGTGCGAATCGGTATAATAGAAATCATCCGCCGACAGGAGCCCGGAAATATCAATATACTTTGCCTCCGGGAATCCGCTTCTGAGGCGTTCGGTAAGCGCCTTGTAATCCTTGTCCGGATAGCCGTTCTGCGATGCGATAAAGGCATTTTTATCGGGTATCAACGACAGGTATGTCTTTGTTCCGGCATTCCGGAGATACGTGTCATACACATACCGGAAACGCCGTGCGGCATAATCAACCGATTCGCTGTCGGTCGGGAAGTCCAACTTTGAGAGATGCTCTCCGACGGAATAAAGCCCGTTGTTGTCCTTTTTCATGAATACCTTCGCACTGACGGCAGCCTTAAGCCCCCGGAAACCGTTGCGCAGAGGGAACTGGTCGAGCATATATTTTTCAAAGCCGTTCATAAAACTGCCGTTCGTAACCGACGAAAAAGACAGCGCGGGGCGTTTCGCAAGACGCCGTCTTTCAACCGTCGATTCTTCTGCATCGGGCGCAATCAGGAACCAGGCGGAAAAGACCGCAAGGAAACCGAGAGACAGCGCTAGAGTCAATATCTGTTGAAATTTCTTCATCATACTCCTCCGTTAAACCGGTCTGAGACCGCAAGGTCAGAACCGGAAATAGACAAACGGGTTGAACGACCCGTCGATCAGATACGCCGTGCACACGGCGATCGCCGCAACGGTTGCCGTCGGCGTCAAAACGGCAAGAACCCTGCTTCCGCCCGCCGTCCCTCCGATTTTCTCATAAATCCGTTTGGGCAGGGGAGTCGCTCCGACAACTGCGACAGTAAGCAGTACAAGGTTGCTTTTCAGATAATACAGCGAAGCCGCATTCACGGCGGGAATTCCGGCAAACCCGAACATGGACTTAAAGCTCATGAATGCGTCGGCAACACTTGCCGCATCAAACAATACGAATCCGAGCATGACAAACAGCAGCGTATAGATGTGCATCGGAACGGAAAACCGTGCCTGCGGACGGAGAATATATTTTTCAAACAGCAAAAGCACCGCATAAAGAAGTCCCCAGAGAACGAAATTCCACGATGCTCCGTGCCAGAAGCCGGTGGCTGTCCATACGACAAGGATGTTGAAAACATGACGCATCGGCTTTACGCGGTTTCCGCCGAGGGGGATATAAAGGTAGTCGCGAAACCAGCCGCCGAGGGAAATGTGCCAGCGGCGCCAGAACTCCGTAATGCTTGCGGACACATACGGATACTTGAAGTTTTCGGAAAAACGGAATCCGAAAATGCGCCCGAGCCCTATCGCCATGTCTGAATATCCGGAAAAGTCGAAATAGATGTGCAGCATATATGCCGCGGCATACAGCCAATAAAACAGAACGGTTTTCTCGCCGTACGCCTTGAATTCCGACACGATAAGCGCTGCGGAATTGGCAAGGAGAATCTTTTTTGCAAGACCGACGGAAAAGCGCGTGATTCCCTCCGATGCATCGGCAAGCGTGGTTTTTCGGTTTTTCAGGCTTCCGGCAATGTCGGAATAGCGGACAATGGGACCGGCTATCAGCTGCGGAAACATCGCCACATACATCGCAAGATCAATAAAATTGCGCTGTGCCGGCACGTCGCCGCGATAAACATCTATAACATAACTCAGGATCTGAAATGTATAAAAGCTGATGCCGACCGGCAGAGCCACCTTGAGAAGCGGGACGGAAAGACCGGTCACCGCATTGAAATTCCCGATAAAAAAGTCCGCATATTTGCAGTAAGCAAGCAGACCGAGACTTGCGACTGCCGAAACGGCAAGCGCCGCCTTTGCGATCTTTGTCCCGCGAAAGCGTTCAACGAGGAGCGCGGCAATGTACGACTGCGTGACCGATGCAAGCATAAAAATAAGATATTTCGGCTCTCCCCAACCATAGAAAAACAGACTCGCAAGAAGGAGAACGGTATTCTTCATACGGTTGGGGACAATGAAATACAAGAGCAGAACGCACGGCAGGAAGCAATACAGAAACGTTATACTTGAAAACAACATGACTCTGTCTTATGCGATAGGCACGTTGAAAAGCTGTTTTGCCGAGCTGTATTCGGCGGAAAGTTTTGCGGTAAAGGTGTCTGTCAGTTCGGCGGCACCGAAAACAGAAACGATATAATCGCCGACGGTCAGAATCACAAGCTTTTCGGGGAATCCGCAAAGCCACTGACGGTTAAGAATATTGTCCCGAATCTTCCCGGCAAGCGCCGCAGCGTCACCGGAATTCTTCACATGAAATATGCCGCAGGAAAAGTTATTCTGATTCAGCATATGCATAAGCGATGCGGCATCGTTTATCTCGGATGCCTGCGCCTTCGGGAAGCCAAGCTCAAAATCAAGCGCCTCCCCGTCAGCCACATCAAATTTGCCGGGCATGCCGTCCTTTATATTCTTTTCGGATCCGCCTGTTGCGGGAAATTTTTCATCGGTCGAATACTTGCTCCAGACCTTTTCAAGAATTTCCAAAGCACTTTGTGGTTGTCCTTTCTGATCATCGGAAGGCGCGGTTGTGCTGTTTTCGCCGTTCTGTTTTGCGCTGGCGGTATCGGAGGGCGTGGTTGTCCCGTTTTCACTGTTCTGTTTTGCGCAAGCGGCAAATGCGAGAACCATAACGGCAGCAAGTGCCAATGCAATAATCTTCTTCATAGTACAGTTTCCTTTCAGTTCAGGCTTTGTTTTCGCAATAGTATCGGTAACCCGATTAACATTAACAATTTCGTCGTTTATCTCAGGGGGAGGCTGATTTCAAACACCGCGCCGCCGTCGTTTGCAGCATGTATCGTTCCTTTGTGAAGCGAAACTATTTCCTTTGCAAGCGAAAGTCCGATTCCGGCTCCGCCCTTACGGGTGCTGAAAAAGCGGTCGAAAATGTGCGGCAGAAGCTCGGGCGCAATGCCTTCTCCGTCATCGCGGACACGGACAACGGCTTTTCCCCTGTCTGCCTTACATTCGATTTGTATTTCCTCTTTTGCATATCGCAGTGCGTTGGTAATGATATTCGTGAACGCACGGCGAAGCTGTATCTCATCACAGTTCACCGTAACGGGAGTTTCGTCAAAGTGGAGTGAGATGTGCAGGTTTTTCTGCTCTGCCAACTGTTCGGTGCTGCGCAGGCAGTCATATAAAAGCTCACGGACATCCGTCAGATGAAACTCAGCATTGGCTTGTCCCGACTCCAGTCGGGAGAGTGCAAGCAATTCCTCTACCAGTTCCGACATCTGTTCTGTCTCCTCCAGAATGACTCCTGATGCTTCGACAGGATTCAGAACCCCGGTGTGGATGCCCTCCGCACAGCCCTGGACAGCCATCATCGGCGTTTTCAGCTCGTGCGACACATTCTGGAAAAACCATTTTTGCGATTCGTGTGCCTTTTCCACATAGCCGCCAAGCTTCCATCCGAAGAGGCAGACCAGCACACTGAGTATCGCCAGCACCGCAAAAAAGACGGCATTCAGATATGCCGAATACTGCATAACCGCTCCGATATCCACGTAAAGGACGTACGAATATGCGTCCTCATATTCATCGGCTTCGACCTGTGATATTCGAAAAACAAATCGGCTGCCGCCGGTTTTCAGTGTATGAAATTCATCGGCAGCCGGTTTTTCCTTTTTGCAGTATTCCCTCAGCTGATATTCGGCTTTTGAAAGATGCTCCGGCTCGGCAAGCCCGCCGTCCACCTCAAGGTATCGGACGCTCGGCGTAAGAAAATGTTCCTCCCCCTCACTGTTCGATGTGTCGGAAAGCGGAATCATCTCCTTGCGTTCATCCTCCAGAAGTATCGCTCGCCGCGCCTCCGTGGTCAAATATTCCGGAATAAATATGTTGACAGTGGCAAGCAGTACCGCAAAGACAAACAGCATCGTGCCCAACACGGAAAGGGTGATATTTCTTCTTATATGCTTCATTTCGAGCCCCCGTCCGACCGCAGGCGATAGCCGTAGCCCCAGACCGTCTCAATCTGCACCTTGCTGTCTGCCGAGGAGAGCTTACTGCGTATGCGGCGCAGGGTTTCATCAGTCACTCTGGTTTCCACCTCGTCGTTGTAGCCCCAGATGTAAGTGAGCAGCTCGTCGCGCGAAAAGGCTTTACCCTCACCCCGCATAAGAAAAATGAGCATTTTCAGCTCGTTCGGGGAAAGCGCAAGAGGTTTTTCTCTGCAGAAAAGCCGCTTCTCATCACCGGAGAAACGCAGATCTCCGACGGTAATGTCCCTGTCCATCGGGTCGCCTCCGCGCTCCATATCCACTCGCCGGAGGAGCGCTTTGACACGCATCAGAAGCACCGTCGGGCGAAACGGCTTGGTCAGATAATCGTCTCCGCCCTGAAGGATCCCGTTGACATAGTCGTATTCAGTATCCTTTGCCGTCAGCAAAATGATCGGAACATTGTCCTTTTCCCGGATGCGGCGACAGCAGGTAAGTCCGTCGGTGCCCGGCATCATAATATCCAAAATAACAAGATCGGCACGTTTTTTATAAAACACACCTAAAAGTGCGTCGCCTGTTTCAAACGCGCACACCTCATATCCGTCATTTTCAAGAAAGCACTGAAGCGTTTCCCGTATGTTTTTTTCATCCTCTGCGATGTAGATCCGTTGTTTCATAGCGCCTCCCCAAATAGATACAGAGTCGTGCCGCTCGGACACGGCTCTGAGCGTTTGTTTTATCTGCCTTTTTCGCAGACCGCAAGGTCGTCTTCTTCAAGTTCAAAGGGCATATCCGGCTCGATAGCCGCGATTTTTTCGTCGTACTCGGCGTCAACACGGTCCCAAAGCTCCGCATTACGGTCAAGAACCGCGTCGAGTTTTTCGTAGAGAGCGTCAATCTCGCCATAAAGCCGATCTGCGTTCTCATCCGTCATGCGATAGTAAAGCTCGTCAATCTGCGCTTCCAGCGATTCAATCTCGGCAAGGTCTGCAAGCAGTGCCGCTTTTTCCTTTTCGGTCAGTGAGCGCATGCTCTTGATGGATTCCGCATAGGATTCCTCAGCCGGGCAGACGTCATCAAAATCCGCTTCATTCAGTTCAAGCGTCATATCCGGCTCGTTTGCCGCGATCTTCTCGTCATACTCGTCGTTGACGCGTTCCCAAAGCGCTAAGTTTCTTTCGAGAACCGCCGTGAGCTTTTCGTTAACGGCGTCGATTTCTGCGTAAAGTCGCTCTGCGTTTTCATCGGTCATACGTGAGTAGATTTCGTTGATCCTATTCTCATACATTTCGATTTCGGCAAGGTCTGCAAGCAGAGCTGCTCTTTCCTCCGAGGTCAATGAACGCAGGCTTTCAACAAAGCCCTTAAGTGGCTGTACGCCGCAGTCACCGGAAGCCTCACAGACGGAAACGTCGGGCTTTGTTGCCGGCTTGCCGGGCTTCGTCTCGTTCACCGAAATCGCCGCCGCAGATACTGTAGCTATGCCGAGTGCAAGCACAAGTGCTAAGATGATTGTAAAAATTGTTTTTTTGTTTTTCATAACAAATGCTCCTTTGTTTTAATTTGCGGTTTCGCTTTCCGCAACATAAGTATAGCAAAACGGAGCATACTATTCACCGAAAAAACGCCTGAATTTTGTCACAAAGCTGTAAGAATCGAAGGCGGTACAGATATCATTTCCCATTCTCGCCGGCGATTGCGTTGTCTGCGCTTTTATATATACGTTTCTGTCAGCCGGCTTGCGGAATCGTCATTTCCCACAACACCGCTTGTATTTTTTTCCACTGCCGCACGGACAGGGATCGTTGCGCCCGACTTTCTTCTGTTTCTCCGGCTGGGAAGCGGAGGGCTTGATGTCTGCAAGCTGTTTCAGAAGGTCGAAGCGCATTGCCTCGCTCGGCAGGTCCATAGTCAGAATCTGCTTGTGGAAGTCCTCAATGTCCATTTCGCCGGTTTGGAGGTATTTTTTGATGTTCGGACCAAGAGAAAGTGACTTGAAGCCTTCTTTCGGTGGCATCACCCGCATCATCTCATCCGGCGTATAGCCGCGGTTGCAAGGCATTCGTGTCGTATTGCGGAATGCGTTGTACAGGGCGGTGAAGCGCTCCACGTCCCGTTGAGACTTGAGCCGGACGCCCAAATTGTCCAGGTATTCGAAAACATCCGCCAGTTGTATGGCAGCCAGGCGGGCGCCACGCAACAGCTCTTCAAAAACAACAGCCTCAAGCTCATCGCTCATGTCGCAGTTTCCTTTCAGGAATGCCCGCAACTTGCGCATTTCCGGCGTGTCCTCACAGTAGCAGGGATCGACGTATTCCAGCAGGTGATTCTTGTCGGGGACATAGTAAGGTTTTCCCTGCTGGTTGCGCTTGATTTCTATAACGCAGTCAATCGACTCCGCCATCAAGACGGCACTGATGATCTCGCGGTCCGGCGGCTTTGTGTGCCTGACATCCGAATAAAGCTCATCGTTGCCCAAAATATAGTAATCCTCGCACTCATGACGGGCAATTTCCGCAAAGGAAATATTATTTTGCAAATTGAACATTCGGGCATACAGCCCATCTTTTTTCATCAATTCCTGATGGGTGCCACTTTCCACTACGCTTCCTGAATCTACAACAACTATCCTATCGGAATCCAGAATAGATGATAATCGATGAGATATTATGATAACAGTTCTTTTTTCGGAGAGATTTATCAAATCGCCACAAATTTCATACTCAGCGATTGCATCCAGCGAGCTCGTGGGTTCATCCATAATGATAAAATTATAGCAATTCTCAAAATTACAGGCAATATCCATCGGCTTTAAACCAGCCGACGCAATCCCGTTGACTGACGCACAAAAGCGCACAGGAGACGGTTTTAGGCAAGAGTTCGGCAGTCCGGCACTCCCATTTGCGCAAAAGCGCCTTTACCTTCGACCACAGCATCTCAATCGGATTCATATCGGGGCTGTACGGCGGCAGATACCGCAGCTCTATGCCTGCGGCGTGATATGTGTTGTTCGTCCTCGCCGTTCAGCAGCTGCTTTCTACCCCGCTGCGACGTGCGAAGCGCCACGCTGCCGGTTTTCCGCTTGCGTTCCGCCATATGGTAGACAGTATACTTGTTCACGCCGAATATTTTTGCGATCTCCTCGGCGTTATGTGTTTTTTCGTAGCTCTCAATCAGCAACTCTCTGTCTTCATTGCGTGGCATTTTGCCCATTTTTCTCGTCTCCCTGTGACATATTGTACCACTTTTTGCTGTAGTTGTCAAGGGTGACCGCTATTTTGGAAGTTGCTATAAGTGGTGCATCAATTCCGCCGTCATCTGCAACATTTTGCCATTTTCCATCACCAATATTGGCATCAAGCCACTCTTCAAACTGTGGCAAGATAACGGCAAGAAGGTCATTAGAATTTCCATCCATATCTTTTTGTCATAACTGTTTTCCTTTCTGTTTCATATCAAATTTTGCCAAAGAACACCAACTATATGCATAAAGCCTTCAGTCTCTCCATACCCGCATCGTCATCCCCCCCTTCCTGTCGTATGGCAAAAAAGCACAGACCTCCCCTTGGGCAGATCTGTGCTTGGTTCCGTGGTCGGCACATTCCGCCGGCATCTGGGTATCCATCTCATTCTGTGACCATTGTACCATTTTTTGGAAGCCATGTCAATGCACTTTTTGAACAATCATACACACCCTGGTTTGTGGGTTCTACCCATTCCGTTAAACCTTCCCAAAAACGGTCGAAAAGAGTCGTTTTGTGTAAATCGGACAGAAGCGCGTGAAATCCGTGCGTGCATTCTGTGACAGTTTTTTGAAAAAAGGTCTTTACAAATCCATCCAAACGTGCTATACTATTCAGGAAAGAGAGCGATTACTTGACGGCAGATGCGTCCGGAATCCGAAAAGGTATAGTAAAAGATGGACCGGAATGTGCGTGCCGCAGGGACTCGTTTCCCTGAGGGACGTTTTTTTTCGGTTCGCAGACAGGCGAGCCGACAGGATCCGGGTTATCAGCGGACAGATGCCGCTTATAATAAAAAATAACGGAGGAAGTTTTCATGAAACTTGTCTACAATGTCAACGAAAAACCCTCGAACATCGGTTGGGGAAAGATCTTTGTCTTTGCGCTCCAGCAGTTGCTCGCCATCCTTGCGGCAACCATTGCGGTTCCCGCTATCGTCGGTAACGGAATGTCCGCATCCGCCGCGCTGTTCGGCGCCGGCGTCGGTACCATCGTTTACCTGCTCTTTACAAAGTTCCGCAGCCCCGTGTTTCTCGGTTCCTCCTTTGCATTTATCGGTTCCATGTTCGCAGCCTTCGCCGGTGCAACCTCCATGGAGCTTGGCTACCTCGGTCTGATAATCGGTGCCGTCTTTGCCGGTCTTGTGTACGTATTGCTTGCCCTGATCGTCAAAATCGCCGGTGTCAAATGGATCAACAAACTCATGCCTGCCGTGGTAATCGGTCCTACGGTCGCGATTATCGGTTTGTCACTTGCAGGCAATGCCGTCGGTGACCTTCAGAAAGGTAATGTCACACACATGGTGGACGGCGCCGCAGTACAGAGCGCTTCCACTTACCTCTGCATTCTCTGCGGTTTGGTTACGCTTGCAGTCGTAATCATCTGCTCGGTTTACGGCAAAAAGATGGCAAAGATGATTCCCTTCATCATCGGTATCGTTGCCGGATACGCGCTTGCCGCGGTCTTCACACTGATCGGCAATGTTGCGGATATTTCCGCGCTGCAAATCATCAACTTTGATGCATTCAACCACATGCAGTGGTATCCCGACTTTACTTTCCTGACTGCCTTCAAAGGATTCGGTGCTTTGAGCGGTTCCTACATTGCCACGCTCGCGGTTGCCTATGTACCGGTTGCGTTCGTGGTCTTCGCTGAACATATTGCCGACCACAAGAACCTTTCCTCCATCATCGAAAAAGACCTTCTGGAAGATCCCGGTCTGTCGCGCACACTGCTCGGCGACGGTGTCGGTTCCATGGTCGGTTCCGTCTTCGGCGGCTGCCCCAATACCACCTACGGTGAGTCGGTCGGTTGCGTCGCGATCTCCGGCAACGCGTCGGTTGTCACCATCCTGGTTACCGCGTTCCTTGCAATCGCCGCCTCCTTCGTGGCACCCTTTGTGACCTTCCTGTCCACCATTCCCTCCTGCGTCATGGGCGGTGTGTGCATTTCCTTGTACGGCTTCATTGCCGTATCCGGTCTGAAAATGCTGCAGCCGGTCGACCTGAACCAGCACAAGAATCTGTTCGTCGCATCCGTGATCCTGATCACCGGTATCGGCGGACTGACAATCTCCTTCGGCAAGGTTACAATCACGACCATTGCCTGCGCACTGATTTTGGGAATTCTCACCAACCTGCTGGTCAAGAACGGCAAGGAAGAGTAAAATCAATATGGTATCATCCAGGTGCCGCCGGACGAAAATCCGGCGGCGCTTTTTTGTTGCAATCGGAAAAAGCAGTCAAAAAAGCCGTACCGAACACCCCATGGGGCTTTGGTACGGCAATTTTTACATACAGATCAGTTTCCGATAGGCCGCAAATGCGGACGGAAGCGCATAGGTTTTCTGCATTTGTTCCGGCGTTGCGAAGACCGCGCCCGGAACGGGCGGAGTCGCGGTCGACGGCGCACCGTGCAGCAGGTACGCCTGCATGTGCCACTCAATGTGGGTAAAAATGTGCGTTGCATCGGGAAGACGTCGGACATCGGTCGCGGCAAAGCCAAACCCGGCGGCGGCATTGCGTGCGCCGGAAGCATCCGTAACCCCCGGCAGAGCGGGAAATTCCCACAGTCCTGCCAGCAGTCCGCGATCCGGGCGGCGGAGCAAAAGGTACTTCCCCTCCCACTCCATCAAAAGCAGGGTACGCGCCTCAATTCTGCGCGGCGGCAATCCGGAACGCACGGGAAGCCGGTCCGTGCAGGTGTTTTTTGCCGCATAACAATCATATTGGCAAGGGCACTCCCCGCACTTTGCCGCACCGTTCGGCACGCAAACCAAAGCCCCCAGTTCCATCAGTGCCTGCGTAAAATCGCCTGCGCTTCCGTCCGGCACAGCGGCGAGAACGCATTTCTCCGCCGCACGAACCGTTTCCGGTTTGCGGATGTCCGCATTGCAGCCGGTCATACGGGTCAGCACACGCAGCACGTTTCCGTCTACCGCCGCGGCGGGGATACCGAACGCAATCGACGCGATTGCCCCGGCGGTATAGGGTCCGATACCGGGCAGTGTGCGCAATTTCTCCACCGACGCCGGCAACTGTCCGTCGAAATCCCGCAGAACCGCCTGTGCCGCACGTTGCAGATTTCTTGCCCGACTGTAATAGCCGAGTCCTTCCCACAGCTTCATCAGGCGCTCTTCCGGAACATTGGCAAGCGCGGCGATGTCCTGCAATTCGGCGACAAAACGTTCAAAATAAGGAATAACCGCTTCCACACGGGTCTGTTGCAGCATAATCTCCGAAACCCAGACCCGGTATGGCGTAACCTCACGCCGCCACGGCAAATCCCGTTTGGCACGTGCAAACCAGATCAGAAGTGACCGCACCGCCTCCCGCGGCAGTTCCCCGAAGGTGCGTTCGGTGCAGGAAATATCAGTCATGCGCAATATATCCCAGCACATCCATCCAGTAAAGGACGTGCGACGCAAACCCGTGGTTGCAACTTGCATAATCGCCTACGTTTTCCCAAAGGGTGCCCGTCCGCTCCGCCATATAGAGAAAGTAGCCCCGGATATTGTCGGCAAGCGCATCGTGCAGACCGTAACGGCGCAAAAGATCCAGGCGCAAATAGTTTCCGATGAAAGCGTTTGCGGGATAAATCTGTGGGTATTTGCCGGTTTTCTGGCGGTCGTACCCGAAATCCTCGGTCAGAATCTGCCAAAGACGCGGATTTTTGTCCGGCGTGGCAATATCAAAGAAGAAGGCATAATACTGGCAGGATTCGGTGCATTCCCCGCTCAATACCAGCTGACCGTCGCGACGGAGGGCATTATCACAGTAAAAACCGTCCGGCGTCATTGCCATGCGGTCAATGGTATGGCGCAGAGCTTCCGCTTCCGAACACAGCGCACTGTCGCCGTACAGCGTTCCGATCGCCTTTTTGAACCCGGCGTACAGCATATTGGAAGCAAATGAGACATCCTGAACCAGCTCATTGGACTTGGACCATTCCACGAAAACCCAGGACTTCAGTCCTTCCAACAGTCCGTATTCGTTTTCAAACGGACGGAAGTACGCCAGCAACGCATACATGCGGTCCTTGGCGGCATCAATCAGCGTCCGGTCCCCGGTGCGCGTCAGATATTCCTCCAATTCTACACCGTACCACATTGCCCAGTTGGGGATAAAGACACCGTCATAGTGATCGGACGGATAACACATCGGAAGCATCCCGTCAGGCAGGCAGGCAAAATGATCCGGCAACAGGAAATTTTCAAGGAAGGCACGTTCCACAACCGATTCCCCGGTCAGCACACGCTCCACACGGGAGGTAAAGAAGCTGTCGCACAGCCACCCGGCACGCTCACGCGATGGGCAATCCATGTAAATATCGACAGTATTGGCACGGAACGTTTCGACCGCGGCATCATAAATCCTTTTCATCTGTGCATCCTGCGGCAGAAAACGCGCACGAATACCGCTTTCCGGGAAGGCAACCTCACACAGGCGCAGGTGCCGAACAGTCACTTTGGTTCCCACCGCAACAAGGCGCAGATAGCGCATCACGTACGGTTCGCAACAGCGCACGCGATAAGTTCCGCCCTGCAAAAGGAAAGCGACAATATTGGAAGTCCCCATCCGGAAGCAGTTGAGCACTCCCCCGATCAGTACCTCGTCAAAGAGCAGATACAACGCGCCCTCCCTTTCTGCCTGAATCTCCAACTCAAAAATCCCCGTATGGTTCTTACCCATGTCCAGATCGGCATAACTGTCGGCGCAAAGGCAGATTGTCTCCGTATCGGCACCCGGTGCGGCATCGGTCGGCGCCGAGAAATCCATCTTGCCTACCTCGCGATAAGAAGCAAACTCCAATTCCTCTTCCCGGTAGCCCTTCAGTCGGTCGCTGATCTGCGTGATTTCACGGCTGTTATAGTAGCCGGGCTTGTCGGAATAGGCGACACTGCCCGTGCGCATCAGAGCCGAGGGGGCAATGCGCCGGTAATCTCCGTAGGGCAGATCGCGGCAAAGGAAGATCCGATCCTCCACCGCTTCCAGCGCAACCGGCACGCCTTTGCCGCCTTGCTCGACCGCAAAAGCATCTCCGTACAGGCGATAGCTTTCCACAAAGGGACGCTGGAAGGAAAAGCGCTGTACACGCGTCAGGCGTTCCCCGCACCCATAAGCGGCAAAGCCGACAGCAGGAACACCGGTATAAGCCAGAACCTTCCCGCCCGCCGTCAGCTCGGCGCACAGGAAAGAGGGCTGATCCAGTGTCGCAAAGGAATTGACATTATAGCCGGCAATGCGGATTGCGACTATATTCTCCTCCTTTTGCAGATACTGCCCCAGCGGCAGCTCGTCCACACGGTAGAACCCGTGCGCACACCGCGCGGGTCCGTGCGCAATCAGTTCGCCGTTGACCAGGACAATATAGGATGTACTTCCGGCAAGCGCCAGTACCGCATCCGCGTCCGCTTTGCGGACGGTGGTGACAAAAGAAAGTGTGCGGTTCTTCTCCAGAGCGGTTCCGACCTCCCAGACCGGAATCGCCTGCCGGAATGTAAAACGATGCAGCTGCTGTGCTACCTTTTCCGTATGTTTCATCAATTCATAACCTCCGTAACCATTTATATCTCTTATATTCTTATATCCCAGTATTTTTATTTCTGTGCATGCGCCCGTATCCGGATCAGCATGACACTGTATTTGCCCATGGCAAGGGAAAAACGAATCCGTTCGCGCGTCAGCGTCTGTGTATCAACAAGGGAAAGATCCCGTGTTCCGTCCAAAAGGAACAGCTCTGCCACATACACCCTGTCCGTCGGAATGCCCTCCAAAAGAAGCTCCGTTGCGCCGCCGCGGAAGGAAGTCAGAAGGACTCCCATATCATCGGTATCGGAAGAACGCGCCGCCAGGGCATACATACCCTCTCCGACACACTGCGTCTGGACGCAATTTCCCATCCGGTACAGTTCTCCGAAGGCAAGAAAAACATAATACGGCTTCTGCGGATTCCCGTAACGGTCAAAAAGTCCGCAAAAGCGCGAGGACGGCTGACCGTCAAAATAACAGGCGGCATGCACACCGGATGCCTGCATACGCGCCATAGCCGCACTGCAAAACGATGCCCCGATGCATCCGGACAGGTTTGAGAACATTTCCCGTGCTTTTTCGCCGTATTTTCCCTCCCGGTTCTCCGCAAGGTCCCACGGGGACACGGAGAAGGGATATTCCAATCCGAAATAATTCCATTCGCTCAAAAACAGCGGCAGATCCGGATATCCGCAGGCAGTTGCGCGTGCGGCAAAGTCACGTGCGGCAAATACCGCTTCTTCAGGATTGGTGGTATACAGGTGAAAAGAAAGAAAATCCAACGGGGTCTTTTCCTGACCGCACAACGTCAGAAATGCCTGTGCCATCTCGCCGCATCCGGCAAAGGACATCCCACCCACTTGCAGTGCGGGATTATAAGCCTTGATTGCGGCGGCAGCGGCGGCATACAAGGCGTGCGCCTGTTCCGGGGAGCCGTTTGCAAAAGAAGGACAGCGCCCGTCGGCAAGAAAGCGGTCAGGTTCATTCCAGATTTCCCAATAGCGGATCCCGTATTCAAAACCGTTTGCCCATCCGTCGTTATAATGACGGATCACCTGAACGGCAATCTTTGCCCACTTGCTCACGTACCGGGGCGGACGGGCATGGCGGCAGATTCCGCTCGGATCCGGGCTTTCGCCCAAGCGGTAAATCACCTGTGCCCCGCTTTCCACAGCAGCGGCAATCAAAAGATCCGTGTACGCAAAATCATAGTTTTCGGGATCGTTTTCATTCAGCTCAAAAACAGGAAACACGCGGGAAATGTCCACATATGCACCCGTTCCCTCCGAGAGCGTCCGGTGCAATCGCACAAACGGAACGCCGATCTCCCGATACCGTTCACAAAGATTTGTCCCCGGTGAAACCGGCGCACCGCAAATGCCGTGCAACGGCATGACTTGCCCGCGCAGATTTCCGAAGGTAACCCGCACGCCCCGCACATTTTTTTCAGGCACCAATCTCACCTCCTTACACACACTCTCTCGGTCATACATTCGTGTGCAGTATAACACATTCCGTCAAAAAAATCAAGAGAGGATTCAATCTGTTTCGATTGACGGACCCATTGCCTCGTCCCGCAGGATCGAACAGACCCCTACGGTGCGGTAAGCGCGTTTGATCAGCATCCCCTCACGCCGGTATCCCTCAAAGGTCATACCGACATTTTCCATGACACGGCGCGAACGTTCATTTCCTTCAATAAAGACCGCTTCAATCCGGTGCAGCGGCAGTTGTGCAAATCCGAAAGCAATCACACGTTCCACCGCCTCGGTCGCGTATCCCTTCCCCTGAAAATCAGGATTGATGACATACCCGATCTCCCCGACGTCATGATTGAAATCAAAGCGTGAAAAGCCGCAGGTTCCGATCATTCTGCCACTCTGACGTTCGACCACTGCCCAATCATAGAAGTCCCCGATGCGGGAGCGCTGTTGCAGATAGCGCAGATAATCGGTGGTCATACGGATGTCCGTATGCGGATTCCACATCAGATATCGTGTAACCTCCTCACGCCTGGCATAATCAAACATATCGGCAGCATCGCCGACTGCGATCCGACGCAAAAGCAGGCGAGGGGTTTCCAAGGCAGGTATATGGGAAAATAAAGCATAAACCGTCTCCCGTTTCATGTTTTCTCTCCTCTTCGACAGATTCATTCATGGCAACCCGTTATCGATCACGGAATCGTCCCTGACATTATAAGCGATTGACTCCCGATTTGCAAGTCTTTTTTGCAAAGTTTCATATTTCTCTTCCCTTTTTCGTAAAAATGTTGTATAATGGAAGCACTGAAAAACCCGTTGCAAAGGAGGGAGTGCATATGCAGCTGCGGGACATACTCAATGATCTGTACCTGCCCGTTTTTCTGTTTCCGTCCCGCCGCGACCAGGCTACGGTAACGGTATTGCGCAAAACACTCTCGCTTTACCCGGCTGTTTTTGCCGTACACGCCCCGCCGCTCTTTCATCTGACGAGTGAGGTGCACCGCGTTTCCACCGGATTGCCGGGAGAATTTCTTGCGGACGTGCTCAACCGCTATGCGTTACAGCACGAGGGAATGTTGCTTTGCCTGTACCCGTGCAATCAGGATGCCGTCCGCTTTCTCGGTGCCTACAGTGCGGTGTTGGAACAACGGTACCTGATCTCTTTCACACCACCGACACCGGGCATATTGCCCGTACCGGATTATCTTGCCAAGGAGAATCTGCTATCATGAAGCTTTCAGAGCTTTTATCCGTTCTTGATCCGCTTCCCCGACAGGCGGACGGGACAAACGTTTTTTTGCCCGACGCCGAAATCACTGCCATTGTCTGTGACTCCCGCAAGGCTGTGCCGGGCGCGCTGTTTGTCTGCGTCGAAGGACGCACAACCGACGGGCATCGCTTTGCTGCACGCGCCTACGAGGCTGGCACAAGATTTTTCCTGGCGCAGCGTATGCCGGAACTTCCTGCCGATGCCTGCGTTTTTCTGGTTGCGGACACGCGCACCGCACTTGCCGATCTTGCGGCTGCATTTTACGGCTACCCGGCAAGGAATCTGACGCTGATCGGCATTACGGGCACCAAGGGAAAAACCACTACGGCGATCATGCTTTACCGCGCCCTGTGCGAAAACGGGATTGACGCCGCCTATATCGGAACAAACGGGGTGTATTTTGCGGACAACCGGGAACCGACCGTCAACACCACTCCCGAAAGCCTGGAACTGCAGCACTATCTGCGCAGAATGGCGGATGCCGGTGTTCGGTATCTCGTCATGGAGGTTTCCTCACAGGCACTGCTTCTGGACCGTGTGCACGGTCTACGCTTCGCGGTATCCCTGTTTACCAATCTTTCCCGCGACCATATCGGTGGTGTGGAACACCCCGATTTTGAAAACTACCGCGCCTGCAAGCACCTGCTCTTTACGGATTATGGCGCCTCGACAGTCATTGTCAACACCGATGACCCGCAGGCAGGCTACATGCTTGCCGGCAACAGCGCTGAAACGGTCCTCACCTACGGAACCGGGGAAAACGCGGATTTCCGCGGCACCGCGTTTGAAAGCGTATCCCTTCCCGATCGCATGGGCGTCCGTTTTGTCTGTCGCAGCCGTGAGGGAAGCTGTCCTGTTTTTCTTCCGTTTGCCGGTCGGTTCTCCATGTACAACGCGCTTGCGGTCATTGCCGTTTGCCGGGTGTGCGGTGTCAACACCGCAAATGCCGTGCGTTCTCTTGCGCACACCTGCGTCCCGGGGCGCTTTGAGTTGCTCCGCTTCCCGTCCCTCCCCGGCGTAACGTTTATCATTGATTACGCACACAACGGCAGCAGTCTTTCCGCCGTCCTCTCCTCTCTGCGCGCATATGCGCCGGAAAGACTGATCTGCCTGTTCGGCTCTGTCGGTTGCCGCACCAAGGAACGCCGTCGGGAAATGGGAGAGGTCGCCGCCCGGCAGGCGGATCTGTGCATACTGACCTCAGACAATCCGGATACGGAACCGCCGGAGGACATCATTGCGGAAATTGCCGCTGCTTTTGCACTGCCGGGCAGTTGTCCCTACCTTGCGATTCCGGACCGTGTCGATGCCATCCGGCATGCGGTCCGGCTTGCACGACCCGGCGACATGATTCTGCTTGCCGGAAAGGGGCATGAAGAATATCAGTTGATCGATCACCGCCGCGTTCCTTTTTCCGAACGCGACATTCTGTGCGACGCGGTAAAAAAAACCACAGAAAAGGACGGTATTCCGCTGGGGCACATTTTTCCCTAAACGGTTTCCTGCCGGATATACATACACTGCAAAACCGCCGCTGTACACATAACGTACAGCGGCGGTTTTATCTGTTGCGATTTATTTTCTCTTGACACTTCTGTATGTATCCATCAGATCATCCAACGGATCGCGCTCCGGTTTCTTTTTTACCTGTACCGTCGGCTTCTTTGCCGGCTCGGGCTGTGCGACAGGTGTCTCGGCGGGGGTGGCAACCGATTCCGTCACAACCGTCGTGGTTTCATCAACCTTGGGTCCCTTGCCCTTGTCAAATCCGGTCGCGATGATGGTGATACGCATCTCGTCTTCCAACTCTTCGTCAAAGCCGACACCCCAGATGATATTGGCATCCGGATGCGCTTCCTTGGCAATCATATTGGAAGCCAGATCGACATCCTCAAGTCCGACCTCAGGCGAAACCTGAATACTGATCAAAATACCTCTTGCACCTTCAATGGTAGACTCAAGCAGCGGGCTGGAAATTGCCATCTTTGCGGCAAGCTCCGCCTTGTCCTTGCCGGTTGCACTGCCAACACCCATGTGGGCATAGCCTGCATCCTTCATAATGGAGGCAACGTCATTGAAGTCCAGGTTGATGAATCCGGGCACGTTAACCAGCTCGGAAATACTCTGCACACCGCGGCGCAGAACATCGTCCGCACACTCGAAAGCATTCATCAGCGTAATGCGCTGATCGGACGATTCCTTCAGTTTATCGTTCGGAATCACAATCAGGGAATCAACATACTGGCTCAGCTCGGCAATACCGGATTCCGCATTGGCTTTGCGCACCTTTCCTTCAAACGAGAAGGGCTTGGTCACAATACCGATGGTCAGAATGCCCATCTCCTGTGCACAACGTGCAACCACAGGCGCCGCGCCTGTTCCAGTGCCTCCGCCCATGCCGGCAGTCACAAACACCATGTCGGTGTCGTTGAGCAATTCTTTGATGTCATCCAGAGACTCCTCCGCCGCACGTTTGCCGATCTCCGGCTTTGCGCCTGCACCGCGACCGCCGGTCAGCTTCTCGCCGATCACCAGCTGTTCCTGCGCATTGGATCTGCGCAGCGCCTGACGGTCCGTATTGACGGTAATAAATTCCACGCCTCTGATGTTTGAAGAAATCATCCGGTTGACCGCATTGTTACCGCCGCCACCGACACCGATCACCTTAATATTTGCACCGACATCCAAGCTGTCGTCATGTTCAAATGTTGCCATTGATTCGTCCTCCCAGATTTTCTGTTTTCCTCCGGAAGCCCTCCGTGCCGATCCGGAATCATTCCCTTATATCATAATATAAATCGTTCTAAAATGCAATAGTTTTCCGAAATTTCATGAAAAATTCACAATTTTCCGTGCCTTTCTGACGTCTTCCGCGGAATATTCCTATCCCTGCGCCTCAGGTCCGGCAGAAGTCGTCTGCTCTTCGCTCTGTGCACCGGTCGCCACATCCGGTTTTGTTGCGGTCGGATCCGTTTCCCGGAAGATACACATGGCAGGGTCGCTGACATCAATGGTTGCGTACCGCACGCCGCTGTCCTTTTTCTTTCCGTAGCAATCCGCCGCGTTGGACAGCTTGTCCTCCAGCCGATTGGCTCCGCCGAGAAGCACCTCGAACGTTTCGTTCAGGGTCAGCCGCAGATCAAACTTATCGGTCAGGTCCACTGCGCTGATTTCTCCCGCAAAAGCGGAAGCGTGCAGTGCCGCAAGGGTCGTGCGAATATACGCATACTGTTTTTCCGATGTTTGCAGATACTCCGCCGACGGGGAGGTTTCCGTCACCTCGGCAGAAGCGGCGGTGGTTTCCCGGTCGCCAAATTTATCCGTCTGCGCCTCTGTCGCCCCTTCTTTGACAGCGCTCTCCTCCGCAGAACCGCTGTTCGGCAAACGGAACTGCAACGCTTTCCCCACATTGGGGGAAAAGAAACGCGGCAGCTCCACCCGGGCTGCGCCCAGATTCCGATAGGTGCTCTCTTCCACGGAGCGGTCCTGCACCACAAGCTTCGGTGTCAGAAGATAGCTCATTCCGTCCTGCACTGTATAATAGAGCTGACGTGTTCCGGTCACGTGAATCGTAACGACGCCGGAAAGCCCCACCGAAATATCGGCATCGGTCAGATACGGCAATTCGGCAAGCAGAGAGCGGACAGCGCGCCGGCGATCAACGCCCGTAACGGCATCACCGGGGGAGATTCCAGCCGCCTTGGCAATCATATCCTCACTGTACACCGATTCCCCGTCAATTCTGATTTCCCGGATCTGCCAGAGCCCCAGCAAAAGAAGGATCGCCGTCAGCCCGATCAGCACCGCGCCGCAAAACACCAGCGCACGCAGGCACTTTTGTTTGCGTCTGACCGGCGAATAAAACCGCGGAACCGTTCGTTTCCTACGCGGCAAAATGCGCGACAGTGCAGAAAACATTTTTCCGATCCATGCATCACGCAAGTCTATCCCCCCTTTCCGAATTCCGGTATACCGTGCCTCACGGAACGAAACTCACTCCGCTCCGCCGCACAACTTCATAATTTCATCGTAAATACGCTCATTTGCGTCCGGCTTGGCAAACCGCTCCCGGATGTGTCTGCCCAGGCGGGCGCGCACATCGGGGGCATCCAACAGATCGCAGACAAGCTGTGTCAATCCGCCCGCGGACACCTGACCCTCTTCCAGAAGAATCCCCGCATCCGCATCTGCGATTGCCTTTGCGTTCTTGTACTGGTGATTATCCGTAACGTTGGGCGAAGGAATCATAATTGCCGCCTTTCCCATTTGTGCCACCTCGGAAAGCGTCATGGCACCTGCGCGGCAGATCACCAGATCCGCCGCCTGCATCCGCAACGGCATATCATAAAGATACGGATAGATTTCCGCATTTGCGCAACCGTCAATGCCGGCAGTCTTTGCCTGCGCCGCAATCTCGTCATAGTAGCGCGGTCCCGTCGCAAAGACAAAGCGGACCTTTTGCCGCTTCTGTGCCAATGCCGTCATCATTTCCATCACCATCCGGTTAAATTCTTTGGCACCACCGCTGCCGCCGAAGGCAAGAACCACCGTTTCCTCCGGGCGTATCCCGAGCACCTTGCGGCTGTCCTCCCGACCGCCGTCCGAAAACGCATGCAATAACGGATTCCCCACACAGCACACGCGATCCCCGGATACACCGAGGCGGTCGGCAGTTTCCGGAAAATTGCAGAGAATCTTGTCGACATCCTCCTTCAGCATCCGTACTGCCAGTCCCGGTGCGGCATTGGACTCATGCAACAGGGTCGGGATTCCCTTTCCCGCGCCGGCTTTGACGACGGGCCAGCAGACAAATCCGCCGGTGCCGATGATGATATCCGGTTTGAAATCGCGGATAATCGCCGCCGCGCGCCGTTTGGCGGAAACCATCAGCATGGCGGCACGGATATTTCTCGGAGAATAAAGGGGGCGCACCGCACCTTTAATCCGGATCCGTTCAAGCGGGTATCCCGCGCGTGGGACCAACTCTGCGGCACGGTCGCTTGGCTCCATGGAACAGACAAAACGAATCTGTGCATCGGGGTGTTTCTGTAAAATAGTCTGCGCGATGGCAAGTGCGGGATTGACATGTCCCGCCGTGCCGCCGCCGCTCATCAGTATACGCATGGCAACTTCTTCCTTTCTGCGCACTCTTACCGCTCACGGTAAGAATCTTACCGCTCCCGGTAAGAATCTTACCGCTCTTGGTAAGAATATCTGGAGATACTGAGCACAATGCCCATTTCAAAAATCTGCATGGCAAGCGAGGTGCCGCCTGAAGAAAAGAACGGCAACGAAATGCCGGTATTCGGCATCGAATTTGTCACGACCGCAATATTGAGTACCGTCTGCAAAGCGACTTTTGTAACAAGTCCATAGACAACAAGTGAAGAAAACTTATCCGGCGCACGCGAGGCAATCCGGTATCCGCGCAGCAGCAGTGCCAGTACCAACCCGATCACCAATGCCGCGCCGACAAATCCAAGCTCTTCACAGACGATGGCAAAAATAAAGTCATTCTGCGGCTGTGACACATAACCGAACTTCTGCCGGCTGTTACCCAGTCCCAGACCGAACACACCGCCCGATCCGATGGCGTACAATCCCTGCAGTGTCTGCCATGCCGCACCCAACGGGTCTGCTTCCTCAATATGCAGCCAGGTATGTACCCGCTTCTGCGCATAGTCCGAAACCATCAGTATGAAGGACGCGCCTGCCACACCGACGCCAGTAATTGCTCCCATCCATTTTCCGCTTGCACCGCCGATCACCATCATGATCAGTCCCAGAGAACCGATAATAATCGTCCCTGACAAATGCTTCTCCAATGCCACCAGGACACAGATCAATCCCAATGCGCATCCCGGTATCAGAATACCGTAGCGGAAACGCCCACCGAATTTCTGCGTATCGGAAAGTTTTCCGTCATACTTCGCATAGATCAGTGCCAAAATCAGCACCACTGCCATTTTTGCAATTTCGGAAGGCTGAATCGTAAAGATCTTCAAATCCAGCCAGCGCTTCGCACCGCCGAAAATGGTTCCGGTCACAAGTACGAGCAAAAGCAGAACCACCGTAAGGGCATATATGGCAACGGCAAATACGCGCCAGGTCCACAGCTTCGCCCTGAGTACGAACGGAACCGTAATGAAAAGCGCCGCAACGATATAAAGCAGGTGTCGGGAAAAATAGAACATGCTGTTCCCGTGATGTTCTGCCGCATAGATGGAGCTGGCGCTGTACGCCATCACCGCACCGTACAGGATCAGAGCCGTCACGATCAAAAGGAACCACACATCGATTCCGCCGCGCGTCAAAACGCGCTCGCGCACATCCCCGTCCGGTTTGTGAATCGGCTCCCGGTAGATCGGATCGTTTGTTTCAAAATACCGCTCTTCGCGCTCCCGGATCTGTTCCCGATAGGCGTCTGCTTTGCGTCGCACGCCGGCAAAAAAGCCGTTTTTCTTTTGTCCGTCCCGGTTGTTACCGTTGTTGTCGGGTTCTCTTTCTGCCATGCCCGCTCACTCCTTTCCGCTTTTTCTTCTTTGTCCGATTCGTCTGACCGTCACAGTATCAGTCCGAGCCATGCAACCACGCACAAAAGCGCCGTTACTGCCGCAAACGTCAGCGTAATACGCACTTCACTCCATCCGCCTTTCTGGAAATGATGGTGTATCGGCGCCATCCGGAACAGGCGCTTTCCGCCCGTCAGTTTGAAATACACAACCTGCAAAAGGCTGGACAGCATCTCACAGATATAAACCAGTCCGGCAATCATCAGCACCAGTACCTCGCCCGTCATAAAAGCCATTCCCATCAGAATCCCGCCGATAAAGAGCGAGCCGGTATCTCCCATGAAAATCCGTGCAGGGTTGCGGTTAAAGTGCAGAAAGCCGATCATTCCTCCCATCAGGGCAGCCGAAATAAAGGAAAGCCCGCTGTCGCGCAGTGCGAAAGATGCAATCAGGTAAAAGAGGGCAACCACAAGCGTAACGGAGGATGCCAGACCGTCAATCCCGTCGGTGATATTGGTGCTGTTGACAAATCCGACAATCAGAACCGCATAAATCGGATATGCCGCGTAGGAAAGCTGTAATGCGTAATCGCAGAAGGGCAAGGCAAGCGTCGTCGGCAGATTGCCCGTATACGCCATAACGGCTACATATGCTCCGGCAACGGCAAACTGCAGCACCAATTTCTGCATCACGCTCAGCCCGATGTTTTCTTTTTTGAGGAGCTTTGCGTAGTCATCCACAAATCCGATAATCCCGTTTCCCACGCCCAGTGCAAGCGTCAGGGCGAGCGGAATAAACGTTTGCGCAATTCCCTGCACGGCAAAAAGAACAAAAGCAACCGTCATACACAAAAGGATAGACAGAATAAAGCAAATGCCGCCCATGGTAGGGGTCCCGTCTTTATTTTTATGCTCTCCGACATACTGTGAAATCGGCTGTCCGATTTTCTTTGCCTGCAAAACAGGCAGAATCAGATGCGTAATCAGGAGCGTCAGAAGCCAGGAAGCGGCAAACACGATGCCGGCAAGCAGATAACGGTTTTCAAGCATTTTACATTCCTCCGTCAGGGTCTTTGATTGTTTCAGAGTCGTTTTTTACGGCTTTGGCAAAATGTTCGTCAAGGTACGTACATACACGGTCCAGGCACATGGCATGGCTTGCCTTCACCAGAACGGTATCTCCCGGCAAAAGCGTCTTTGCGAGCATCCCGGTCAGCGCCGTCAGATCACTTCCGTCCGTAAAGGAACAAACCGCATCTGCAGGCATTCCGCCTTCCCGTGCGCCCTCTGCGTACATCCGGGCGCGTTCCCCTATAGTAAACAATAAGTCTGTTCCGCATGCGGCAACCTCGGTTCCGACCGTGCGGTGCAACTCCGGAGAGGTCTGCCCCAACTCCAGCATATCACCAAGCACCGCAACCGCTCTGCCGCCGTTCTGCGCCTTCATTTCCCGCAGGACGCGCAATGCGGCGCACATAGACTCCGGCGCAGCGTTATAGCAGTCCGCAATCAGGGTGATCTGCCCACAGGGACGGACATTCTGGCGCAGTCCAAGTGTCTTGTACTGCCGCAAACCGTTGACAATATCCGCAGGCTCCTCCCCGATGGCACGTGCGGCGGCAAAAGCAAGAGCCGCCTCCATAACCATATGCTTTCCGATCGCAGGAATTTCCACATGCACGCATGCACCGTCCGGGCAATGCAGATCAAACGCACTGCCGCTTGCGGTAAAGCGGATATGATCCGCATAATAATCCGCATCCGTCGTCTCCACGGACACAAAGACCGTCCGGTAAGCGGATCCGTGCTGTCCGCGCAGAAGCGGCTCGTCGCCGTTCAATACCAGTGTTCCGCCTCTGCGAAGACCGGTTACAATCTCCATTTTGGCGCGGCAGATATTCTCTCTTGTCCCGAGATATTCCAGGTGCGAGGTGCCGATATTGGTGATAACCGCAACATCCGGGCTCGCCGCCCCCGACATCGCGGCGATCTCTCCGAACCCGCTCATGCCCATTTCAAACACCGCTGCCTCTTCCTGTGCACCGACCGACATCAGCGAAAGCGGCATGCCGATGGTACTGTTGAAATTTCCCTCCGTGCGGAAAACACGGAAACGTTCCCCAAGCGCCGCGCTGATCATTTCCTTGGCAGTCGTTTTACCGACGCTGCCAGTAACGGCAACACAGCGCAAGGGCTTTCTCTGACGGTACAGGTGGGCCAGACGGCAAAGCACGGAAACGGAATCCTCCGCAATCACCGCACTGACCGATTTCCCCGCAATGCAAGCCGGAACATATTCGCACAAAAAGCAACGGCAACCGTTTTCCATCGCCTTTTCGATATAATCGTGTCCGTCCACCCGTTCTCCGCGAATTGCGATCATCATCGTGTCCCGATCCGCCTCTCTGGAATCCGTGCAGATCCATTCGACCGAAACGTGATCATCGCCGGTAAAATTATAGTAATCTCCACCGCAAAAAGCGGCAACATCCTTCATGCAAAGCGGACCCAATCCAAGCCTGATCTTCATCCCGTCATTTCCTTTCCCGTTTTTTTCGCGGTCACGACTCCCCGCGCAGGCGCCACGCCGCCAGCAGCTGTTCCCTCTCACAGAAGGGATGCCTGCCTGTGCGGTCAATCTCATAGTGTTCGTGTCCCTTTCCCGCAAGCAGAAGAATGTCCCCGCTTCCGGCAACCGACACCGCATATCGGATGGCATCCCGCCGGTCCGGCAGTACGATGTACGCCCGCTCCCGATCGATGCCCTTTATAATCTCATCAATAATACTCCCCGGATCCTCGCTCCGGCTGTTATCCGAGGTGATAATCAGGAAGTCCGCAAGCCGGGAAGCGATCTGTCCCATCCGCCGCCGCTTACTCCGATCGCGGTCTCCTCCGCACCCGAACAGAAGCAGAATGCGCTCCTGCCGCCGTCGCATCTGCCGAACCGACAAAAGCAGCTTTTCCAATGCATCCGGCGTATGTGCGTAATCAATCAGAACCGTAAAATCCGCTCCCGGCAAAAGCACCCGCTCCATCCGCCCGGGAACGCCGCAAAATCCCTCCAGCGCGCGGCGGATCACCTGCGCCGGAATTTCCATTTCCAACGCGCAGACCGCAGCCTCGGCACTGTTCTGCACCGTAAAAACGCCACTGACCGGACATTTGATCTGCACGCACAGACTGCCGGAAAGCAACCGGTAACGCACGCCTTCCAACCCGCAGGACACATCCGTGACCGTATAGTCCGCACCAAGCGATGCCGAACAGGAGATCCGGCGGCAGGTCATTCCCGGCGCGTCATACAGGCGCCTGCCATACGCATCGGCAGTGTTGATAACGCCCGTCTGACAGTGCCCGAATAAACGGGCCTTGGTCCAAAAGTAGTGCTCCATATCCCCGTGCATATCCAGATGCTCCGGGCTGAGATTGGTAAAGACCCCGATACGAAAACGGATCGGATCCACCTTGCGCAGCGCAAGGGCATGCGAGCTGACCTCCATCACCACATGTGTCGCACCCTCCTCCCGCATGCACGCAAGCACGCGGAAAAGCTCTCCGGGATCCGGGGTTGTCATATTCGCAAGCGGGTCATCCGGATGTATCGGAAGTTCTCCCGCCGGCGTTCGCACACCGGTCGTGCCGATCAGTCCGCACGGAATGTCGCCCTCGCGCAGGATGGCATACAGCATATGTGCCACCGAGGTCTTGCCGTTGGTTCCCGTCACGCCCACCACAGTCAATGTCCGTTCGGGATGCCCGTAAAAGGCGGCGCACAACCACGCAAGTGTTTTTCTCGTATTGCGCACCCGTAAAAGAGGCACGCCGACGACGGGCAATTCCCGCCCCCGTTCCGCAATCACACAGGCGGCACCGCGCGCAATCGCTTCCGGGATATAATCGTGTCCGTCATGCTGTCCGCCGCAAAGGCACACAAAAAGGTCACCCTTCTCCACCGCGGACGCAAGCGTCCGGATGGCGACAATTTCTGTCTTTGTATCCTCCGGCGGACATAGAATGCCGGTCTCTTTGCAAAGTTCTCCGAGTCTCATGTAAAACCCCCGTTCTTCCGTGTAATCCGGACTGCGGTTTTTACATCCTGTTCTTTTCTCTTCCGTCAGCTTCAATCGTCGGTCAGATCCGTATACCGGAACGTAACCGTTATCACACTGCCCGCCTCGACTTCCGTTCCGGCAGCAGGCTCCTGCGCAACAACGGTCGCCCCGCTCCCGCTCAGGTAATTCTTGGTTCCCTGAATACGGATATTCAGGTTTCTCATGGCAAGTGTCTGATTTGCCGCAACGGCGGTTTTGCCGATCAGATCCGGCACGGTAACCGTTTTCTTGTCCGCCTTGGCATCCGTATAAAGAATAATCTTCGCCGTGCCGGACTCCACCTTTGAGCCTGGTGCGGGGCTTTGTGCCTTGACCACACTGCCCTCTCCGACAACTTCAACCGTAAAGCCCATGCTCTCTCCGAAAGATTTGGCAACCGATGTTCCCCAATACAGCAAAGACGGGGTTTCCACTGCCATCTTTTCCAGTTCTTCATCGGTATATTCTGCCTCAACCCCCAGATACGGAAGAATGGTCTCCATCAGGTGCTGTATATAGGGTGCAGCCACAACGCTGCCGTACAGCGTTCCCTTTGTCGGCTCATCCACCAGAATGATTGCCGCGTACCGCGCATTATCCGCCGGAGCGAACGCAACACAGGAGCAGACATATTTGCCGTCGCCCTCGTCCTTTTTCTCCGAAGTACCCGTCTTTGCCGCAACACGGTATCCGGCGACATAAGCATTCTTGGCGCCGCCGTTTCCGGAAACGCCTTCCTCCAGAATACGGGAAACGGTTTCGCAGGTTTCCTTACTGATTGCCTGGCGGCGCGTACCGCCGTCAAATTCATAAAGCACGTTGCCGTTCTTATCGGTGATACGGTCCACCACGTGCGGCGTCACCAGATAACCGCCGTTCGCGACCGACGCAATAGCGGTAATCTGCTGCAGTGCCGTCACCTTGAAGTTCTGCCCGAAGGCAGCGGTTGCCAGGTAAATGTCCGCACTTGCAAAGGTCTCCCGGTTCCAGAACAGACTGGAAGCGTCCACCTCACCGGGCAGGTCGATTCCTGTTTTCTGACGGTACCCGAAGGAGCGGAAGTAGTTATAAAACTTATCCGCACCGATGCGCAGCCCCATTTGCATCAGAACCGGGTTGCAGGACTGCTGAATGCCGCCTGCAAAGGTCAGACTGCCGTGTCCCTGAATCTTGTGGCACCGGATCTTGCGTCCGTTGACTACATAGTAACCCGGACAGTTGAAATGTTCATTTTCCCGCACCAGGTTTTCTTCATACGCCATTGCCGCAGTCATAACCTTGAAGGTAGAACCCGGCATATATGGCTCCGTAATATTCTTGTTGGACCACATGGACATGATCAGCTCGGTCTGCTTATCCGTGTATTCCTTGCTTCCCTCCTCAAATCCCGACTCCGCAAGTTCACGCAGGGACTGCGGATCCAACACGCGCGGTTGGTTCAGGTCGAAGGAAGGGTAAACCGCCATGGCAATGATCGCGCCGGTATTGACATCCATCACGATTCCGCAGGCGCGGTTTTCACCGCCGGATTCCGTATAGGTCGCTTCCAGTTCCTCTTCCAGCGCCGCCTGGACGTACAGGCGGATGGTACTGGTAACATCCGCACCGTCCGTAGCGGCAATATAGCTGTCATATTCAAACGGCATTTCTTTGCCGGTTGAATCCCGTGCGGTGATGTATCTGCCGTCCTCACCTGCAAGATAACGGTTGTACTGTGCTTCCAGTCCGTAACCGGATCCCACTGTACCCAAAAGATGAGATGCAAGGGTCACATACGGGTAGTAGCGGGTCGAAGTCGCCTCGGTGAACACCATGTCACCGAAATTGTTTTCCTTGACGTAAGACCAGACCTTTTGTGCAACTTCCTCCTTGACTTCTCTTGCCAATGTCCGGTCCAACTTGTTCGTGTAAGTTGTCTGCTTCAGAATCTCCTCGCGGTCAACCCCCAATATCTGTGCCATGCCGTCCGCAATCTGCGAGGCATAGTCCTTCCCGTCTGCCTGACTGTCACGCGCAATGGCGGAAGGCGAGATAAAGACACGATAGGTCGTAATGTTGGTGGCAATCACAATGCCGTCCGCGTCATAAATGCGACCTCGGTCCGCCTTTACCGTAGATTCCGTGGTCATCTGCCCGATCACCAACTTTTCGTACTTTTCGTAGTCCACCGTCTGCAAAAGCAGAATCCGCGCTGCAAGATACAGGAAAAGGAGGACAAACACCGCGGCTGTGACACGCGCCCGTTTAAGCAGTCCCTTTTCCGATCCGGTCCGGTTCATGCATCATTCCTCCTTTTTGTACCGTTTTTACTTTTTTCGTACCGATTTTACTTTTTTCCCGTTTTTCCTACAAAAAGCGGTGCGGCAACAAGCCGATCCCCCACCATGAGGGGCGATCTGCGCCCGTCGCCGCTGACTCGCGCCGTCAGATCCTTTGTCCACATTTTATCCTATGTACAAAGTCACCCGGATATACCATTCTGCTCCTCACCGAGAGTCAGAAAAGGGCGGCGCACCTTTATTTCATACCAATGGCACTCAGAATCGCACTCAGATCAAAACCGGATTTGTCCTCTTCCGGATATGCAACGATTTTTTCCTCCGCCTGCTCCGCCGCATATTCCGAAGAAATATACTCGGCGCTGACCATACCATATTCCCGCGCAAGCGTTCCGATCGTCAGCATATTGTCCTTCTGCTCCATCTTGGCATACAGTTCGTTGTGCAATTCCTCTGCCTGTTCATATTCCGAACGCAGGCTGGTCAGTTCTCCGTTTGCGTGGCTTACCATGACGGAACTGCCTACGATCATGGTCAGTGCAAAGGCAACCATCACAAGCGATGCCATCACACCGCCGGCAAAACCGAACCGTCTGCCGCGGGTACTGTCCGGTACCTGCTTGTCTTCCTTTTCCACCGGGAACCAGTCCGCTGCCAGTTCATTGAGTTTTACGCCGACGGGGCGCCGCAGAAAGGCGCGCAGAAACGCCGGAAGTTTCTCCGTTTCGGTAAGCCACACGGCTTTTTTTGGCGACTTCACCACGGCACGTTCCGCGCCTCCGACCGCTTCCGCATTCGTTTCCTCCCGATAATCGGGCTTTTTGTATCCGCGCTGCGCTTTATAATACGCAACAAAATCATCCGCTGTCATATAACGGTCACCGTTATAGACACCGTTTCTGTACTTGTTTTTCTTTCCGCCGGATACTCTCTCCTCACGGATATAGGCGCCGGGTGCCATTGCCCTGGTCAGCGCCTCATTCCGTTCCTGGAGCGCCGCATCCGCTCTGACATGGGTTGCTATGCCGCGATCTCTATAACGCTCGCACAGCATTTCTATGTAATAGGCACAGCCGGCTTGTCCGGTGCTGTTCCCTGCCATTGCACGATTCATGCGGGGTCCTCCTCACTTTATTTATAATTTTTAAGATCTCTTACAGTTTTTCCGCAATGCGCAGCTTGGCACTGCGGGCACGCGGGTTTTCTTCCAGTTCCTTTTCGTCTGCAATAATCGGCTTGCGTGAAACAATGCGTAACACCGGCTTTTTACCGCATACGCACACCGGGAAATTCTTCGGGCAGGTACATCCGCTCGCAAGCGAGGCAAAAGCCTGCTTGACAATCCGGTCCTCCAGGGAATGAAAGGTAATAATGGCAATCCGACCTCCCGGCCTGAGAAGCTGTGCCGCCGTCCGTATTGTCGGCTCAATCACGTCCAATTCGCCGTTGACCTCAATCCGGATCGCCTGAAAACTGCGTTTGGCGGGATGGTGTCCCCCCTCGCGTGCAGCCGCAGGAATCGCCGCTTTGATCAGCACCGCCAATTGACCGGTCGTGCGGATCGGTTCTGTTTGCCGTTCCCGTACAATCCGCTGTGCAATGCGCGGTGCGTACCGTTCTTCTCCGTAATCATACAGAATCCGCCGGAGCCGCTCTTCGGGATAGGTATTGACCACATCGTATGCACTGCGCGTACATCGCTCATCCATACGCATGTCGAGCGGTGCATCCGCCTGATAGGAAAAACCGCGCTCGGCATTGTCCAACTGATAGGAAGAAACGCCCAGATCCAGAAGCAATCCGTCAATGGCATCCACGCCCTCTTCGCGGCAAACATCCGCAAGCTCAGAAAAATTTGCTCTGACAACCCTGACCCGTTCTCCGAAGGAGGACAATCGTGCTCCTGCAGCCTTCACCGCATCCGCATCCCTGTCAATTGCAAGCAACCTGCCGCTCGTCAGACGTTGCGCGATACCGGAGGAGTGTCCCCCGCCACCGGCAGTTCCGTCCACATAAACACCGTCCGGTCTGATCTGCAACGCATCCATACACGCATCAAACAGCACAGGCTTGTGCGAAAAAACAAATTTCTCCGCCATCTTTACAGCCCCAGCGCTTCCAACTCGCGACGGATCGCGTCAGCATCCTCTTCCTCGATCTGTTTCTGCCAATTTTCCTCCGACCAGATCTCCGCGTAATGGTAACAGCCGACGATCACAACATTTTTCTGAATCTCCGCACACTGCAAAAGTGCAGGCGTCAACAGGATGCGCCCCTGCGAATCCGCCGTTGCCGACACCGCAGAACGGTGCAGCGCCCGGATTGTTCGTTCCGCAAGACTCCGATCCTTCTCTAAGATCGGTGCAAGGTATGCGTCCCAACCGGCTTCGGAAAAAAGCTTCAGGCATTTGGTACGAAGGTCACGAACCACCATCAGGTTGCCGCCCAATTCAGAGAGGAATTTTGCGGGAATAAACAGCCTGTTTTTTGCGTCCAGACTGTGATGATTCTCACCTGCCAGCATCTGCCCTTCTCCTCCTTGTACCATAATCGTTCCGGCTGAAGGCTCCACGAAGCAAAATAATTGCCCCATTTCGCACCACTTTGCCCCACCGGTAGATTCATTATACCTTTTTGGAGAAAAAATTACAAGAGGGTTGACAGAGATTTTTGAAAAAAGTTCCGATAAAATCCGAAAAAATCCCTGCCTTTCCCACAGATTGGCGTGCTTTTTCCTACTATAACTTCCTCTGATTTCAATTATTTACAGTAAATTACATTTTTTCATTTCGTTTCCTTTTTGCAGGGTCAAATTTTCTTTTTTCGGATGAACAAGGAGGCGAGTGCGCGCCCGTTGAAAGGAATCAAGGGGTACAGATAGCTGTGTTTGCCGTTGACGGTTTGGTTGGAAAAAAGCAGGATGACAATCAGCACAATTCCGCCGAAGAATCCCCAATAATTGAATAATGCCGTCAGCACAAGCAGCAGCATCCGCAGAAACTTGAACGCATAGCCCAATTCGTAGCTACGCTGTGTGAAATTTGCGACCGTGACAAATGCCATATACAGAATCACTTCCGGAATCAGCCAGCCGATCTGTACGGCAAACTCTCCGAGAATCAATCCGCCCACCACGGAAAGCGAATTGGACAGCATATCCGGTGTGTTCAGCGACGCCATGCGCAGTCCGTCGATCAGAAATTCGGTCAGAAGCAATTGCAAAACGATCGGCATAGAGCCGTTTCGTTCGGGCAAAACAAACGCAAACCAATCCGGAACGATCTGAGGGTTCCGCACAAGCAGATACCAGATGGGCGTCAGAAACAACGTCAGCCAGAACACGACATGGCGAAGCACGCGGATATACCCGCCGGTCAGCGGTGAAAAATAAAAATCATTGGTTTCCTGCATAAAGTCAAAGATAGAGGTCGGCAAAATCATCACTTCCGGCGAATTGTCAATCAGAATCAGCACACTTCCCTCCAGAAGCTGCGAGGAAGCGGCATCGGGACGTTCGGTGTATCGGATTTTCGGAAAGGGATTATACCATCGCCGGCGGATGAGGCACTCTGCCAGTGACTGATGCCCCAGAGTGAGCGCATCGGTCCGGATCTGCGTCAGCTTTTTCCAAAGCATCTCAACATAAGCACTGTCCGCCTGCCCCTGCATATAGCAAAGCACAATATCCGTTTTGGATTTTTCCCCAACCGTCAGATAGCGCATTGTCAGCGCGGTGTCCCGGATTCTGCGGCGGATCATGGCGGTATTGAAAACCAAGGTCTCCACAAAGCCGTCACGCGCACCGCGCATCACCTTATCGCCGGACGGCTCCTCCGTGCTTCTTGCCGGATAGGTACGGGAATCAATGACAATCGCATAAGCACCGAACCGGCTTCCCAGCACGACCGTCGCACCGGACAGAAGCATCTGCACGCAGTTCTTCCAGTCACCGTTGACGTCCGTTTCCACATACGGCAAATGCCGCCGGCAGAACACCTGCGCGGCGCCCTCACCGTCCGCGACATTTTCTTCTCCGTCGGTCAACGACTTCAGGGAAAGCAGATAGATCATCAGCTTTTCCATCGCACCGTCCTTGACAAACCCATCTATATAGTAAAAGGTCAGTTCATCCTCCCCGATCCGCAAGACCTTCCGGATCAGATCAAAACTCGCATCCACTCGCAGGTATGCATCCGCAAAGGCAACATTTGTCCTGTAGTCAATTCCCAACTGTTCCATGTGTCGTTCCTCCAATCAAAACTGTTTTCTCTCCTATTCTCTCCCTGCGTTGCCGCTCCATACCCCGCAAATTCCGGAAAGCGCGGGAAGGACAGGTTACAAAGGCAGAATCTTAAGGAAAGAACAGCACACCGGATTGGGGAGTTCCGGCAGGCTTTTCCGGCACGAAAAAGGAGTACCGCGGAAAAACCGCGGCACTCCTCCATGAAGGTTTTACATGACGCACATCAAAGAAACGCTTTCATACGCTCAATATTTTCCTGCTCAAAGCTGACCATATCACGCGCAAGGGAAAGCGCCGCTTCGGAAGCGTCGGTATTCTCATATTTACGCAACAGTTTGACCGTGTCATTTATGCCCATCGTGGAGCCCTCCACCACCATCTGCGCCAGATGGCTGTCGCTCGCATCCATGGCAACATTCATGCTCATACCCATTTTGGCGGACATTTTCGTAAAAATGTTCTCTTCCTTTGCCCGGTCTCCCTCTCCTTGCGCATTTAGCATCTCCTTCGCGCGTGTCGCGTACTGCTCATATCCGTCCATCTGCAACGTCATCGCACTTTTGAGATCGGTCTTTTGCACCTTGGACAGCAAATCCACGACCGAATCCGCCCCCATCTTTGCGTTTTTATACAAACCGCCGAGCAGCTCTTCCGTCGCAGTGTTCTTTTTCTGTTTTGTCTCCTGCATACCGTTTCTCCTTCTCACTCTCTGTATTCCGGTTCCTTTGTCTGGTTCCGGAAACAGTATGTGCCGGAGAACGCATTCTATGCACGGATGGGACTACCTTATTTTTCCGCGGTCAGCTTTTGCATCCGCACATCTTTTCCGACAAACAGAAGCACCTGATATTCTCCCAGCAAACGACTGGTAATCCGATCCCAATAGCGCTTGCGCAAATCGGCAGCCGTAAAATTCGTACTGATCAGCGTTGCCTTGCCGGTATCCATACGGCGGGTGATGAGATCATACAGGCAGGATGCTGTAAACTGATTGACCACCTCCGTGCCGAGATCGTCCAAAATCAAAAGATCGGTCGCAAAGTAATGTGCCGTATCGCCGTCCGCATCGCCGTTTCCGTCGCCGAAACGCTGTTTTTCAAAGTCCCCCATCATCCGCGGCGCGGTGACATAGCAAACGTCATACCCTTTTTTGAGCACCTCGCCGGCTACGGCGCTGGACAAATGGGTCTTTCCGAGTCCGGTTCCGCCGAACAGCATCACATTTCCGGATTTGCGCGGGTTAAACTGTGCCGCGTAATTGCGCAAAAACTCATAATTGTACCGCATGCGCTCCGCTTCCTCGCCCGGGGCATAATACTGCAAAGAGAAGTTCGCAAAGGTCTGCGCGTGCATTCGCTCGCTCATACCGCTCGCCTCATACCGCGCCCTTGTGATTTCCCGACGCAGGCAAACACACATCTGTCCGTTCTCCGTATAGCCGGTATCGCCGCAGAGCGGGCAATCATAATGAACCTCCGTATAATCGGCTGGATACCCCGCCGCGCACAGCAACCGCGCACGCTCCGCACGCAACGCATCCACCTCCGCGCGGTAATCCTCCACGGACGCGGTCCCGTCCTTTCCCGGTGCAAATGCCGCCTTCAGAAGTGCGAGCCCCACCGCATCCATCCGTTCATGCACCTGGCGCATGCCGGGAATGCGCTCGTCCGCCTCCCTCTGACGTTCATCCGCGGCACTGCGGGCAATCAGATATTTGGTTTTATAACGCTCACGGATTTCCTGTATGGTTTCGCTCATGCAAATAACCTCCTGTGCCCTCGCCGGCACGCATCAAGGCTTCACCGCGTAATTTCATGGTGCCCTGCCCTACGCAATTTGCACATCGCATGTGCGCGGCGCATATGCGCAGTGATGCCTCAAGTCCTTATTTATGTTCTGTTCCCACCGTCTGTGTATATACGTCTCCGAGACTGCGGCGCAGCGCCGCATCAAAAAAGTCATCGGTTGTAAAACTGCCGCCTTCCTTTTGCGGCGCACCGTTCTGCCGCGCCGCACGTTCCTGCGCCTGGGCACGGATTTTTTCCGCCGTATCCAAACCGTCCGCATGCCACCGCTCCAGAATGCCGTTCATATAGTCCAGCACCTTGGTCTTGTTGGCATCCACAGTAATCTCGTATGCCATCCGGATGATTTCCACGGAGAATCCGAAATCACACAACCAACGGGTAAACATTCCCGTTTCCTTGCCGGTCAGCGCCCGTGCACCGATGCCCAGCATAGTGCGCAATTCTCCCTCCGCGCTCTTCAGTGCGTCCCCACGCGCCATCCATGCGGTCAGCGACGGCACATCGGCAATATCCTGATCGTATAGGGAAAAGGCAGTCTTTTCAATATAGCGCAGGGATTTCTTTCCGTTTCTGACACAGTAGTTGATCAACAGGAGAATGTATTCGTTGTCCAGGCGCAGATAATCGGACAATCCCAAAATGATGTTGATCTCATGCGGATTGCACATCCGTCCCAGGGACCGCTGACAGGCATCCACCAAGACTGCGGCATCCTTGCGTTTTTCCAAAATATCCGCCAGCTCGTCCCCGGTATAGTGGGGCAGTTCCGCCTCACGGTGCGGCTTGAGCGGGGTTGCGCTTCCCGCCGCATCGGTTGCGGCAGGAGCACGTGGCGTTTCCTCCTCTGTCAGTGCAATCACACCCGTCCCGCGCCAGAATGCAATGGCATTCCGCACTTTTTCCGCATCCAGTCCTGCGCGCGCGGCAATCGCATCCGGCGATTCTTCCGCCGCATCGGCAAGCAGGAGCAAAACAAGCAGTTCCTCTCTGCCCGCCTTGACCGCGGCATCCACAGCACTGCCGGGGACAACAGCCACACGGTCGCCGTATTGAAAACGGATTTTCATTTCTCTTTTTCCTCTTGCTTTCCGCCGTCCAGTTTGCGGCTGATCTCATAATTGAGAATCATCAGCGAGTCCCCCAGGTGCACGTTTTCGATAATGATGTCGTCACGGCTGTAATTCAGTTCGACACCCATATAGTTCCACAGTCCCTTGACACCGCATGCCACCAGGCGCGCGGCAACGGAAGGAATCTGCTCCTTGGGCAGCGTCAGCACGGCAATATCAACGGTGTTTTCCGCGCAGAACGACTCCAGCGAAGAAAGATCGAAGATATGCACCCCCGCAACCTCACGTCCGGTCATTCCCTCTCCCGCGTCAAACATACCGATGATGTCCACACCGCGCTTTTCAAACATGGACAGATGCACCAACGCCCGTCCGAGATCGCCCGCACCGATAATGACGGCATGAAATCCGCGCCCGACGCCGAGCAGATCACTGATCCGTGCGTACAGGTAGCTGACATTGTAGCCGTACCCCTGCTGACCGAATCCGCCGAAGCAATTGAGGTCCTGCCGGATCTGTGAGGCGGTCACGCGCATCATGCCTGCCAATTCCCCGGAGCTGATCCGTGTGCGTCCCTGGGTAAGCAGTTCGCGCAGATAGCGGTAGTAACGCGGCAGGCGGTGAATCACCGCGGGCGAAATCGACGGGCGCTCGCTCTGCCCCGCCGCTTCTTCCTCACTGTTCTGTTGGACTTCCATTCGTTCCGTTTCGTCATTTTTCATCTTTCCGTATCCTTATTTCTCCACTGTTTTTCCTCTTTTCAGCGGCTTTTCCACAGCAATCCACACCCTTTTCCACATGCTGGGGAAAACCGCTGTGGAAAACCGAGGCTTCTCCCAATGCCTTTTCACACCTCGTCACATGCCGAGGCGTTCAGCCCCGTATCGGCAAAATGCCCCGCGAGGCACTCAAAATATCCCGCCGCAGCCACCATGGCGCCGTTATCGCCGCACAGGGAAACCGCCGGCAAAAGCAGACGCACTCCACGCTCCCTGCACAGCTTTTCCATTGCCGCCCGCAGGTGGCTGTTTGCGGCAACACCGCCTGCCATGACCATTGTACGGCATCCGGTGCGCGAGAGTGCCAGACCGGTCTTTCGCACCAATGCGTCCACAATCTTTTTTGTATAGGACGCCGCCAAATCGGCATGGCTGATTTCTTCCCCCTTCTGGCGTGCCCCGTTGATCAGGTTCAGCGCCGCGGTTTTGATGCCGCTGAAGGAAAAATCCAGATTCTCCCCCGCAAGCGCCGGGGACGGCAGAACAAACGCATCCGGCGCGCCGGTATGTGCCAACCGGTCCAGTGCCGCACCGCCCGGATAAGGCATGCCGATCACACGCCCGACCTTATCAAACGCCTCGCCTGCCGCGTCATCACGGGTGGCACCGATCTCTTCGTAATCGGTATGCGTGCGTACAAGGTAAAGGGACGTATGTCCGCCGGAAACCACCAATGCCAGATACGGCGCTTCCAGTGCAGGCTCCGTAAAATATGCCGCACCGACGTGCGCGTGGATATGATTGACCGCCACGAGCGGAATGTGATTGGCATACGCGAGCGACTTGGCAAAATTGACCCCGACCAGCAAAGCGCCGATCAGTCCCGGATGCGAGGTCACTGCAATACAACCGATCTGCGCAAGCGTCACTCCCGCTTCGTCCAACGCCTGGCGTGTCACGCGCGAAACCGCCTCGATATGCGCGCGGCTGGCAATCTCCGGCACAACGCCGCCATACAACCGGTGGGTTTCAATCTGCGATGCCACAATATCGGAAAGAATACGGGCTTTTCCCGTTTCCATTTCCACCACTGCGGCAGAAGTTTCGTCGCAGGAGCTTTCCATTCCCAAAATCAGCATATTTACAGCATTCCGTCCTTTTTGATTTCTTCTTGTTTGTCTTCCCGACACAAACCGGCGCCTGTCTGCGCCTGCATCAGCAGTGCATCCTCTGCCGGCATCCGGTAAAAATGCGGGCGCCTGCCGATCACGTCAAAACCGCAGGCGGTGTACAGACACTGCGCAGGCAGATTGGATGCCCGCACCTCCAATACGACGCTTTCACAGTTTTCTTCCCGCGCCAATGCAAGCAGCGCCTGTACCACCGCACGTCCCAGACCGCGCCGGCGGAAAGAGGGAAATGTGGCGATATTGGTAACCTGCCCCTCGCCTGCCACACACAGCATCCCGCCGTATGCCGCAATCTGCCCGTCGCACAGGCAGACAACACCGCGCCCGACACCGCCCGGCGCGGTCAGGAAGCGCAGACTCTCCACGCTCCACGGCTCCGCAAAGCAAGCCTGCTCCAACGCCGCAACCGCGGGAAGATCCGCATCGGTCAGGCGCCGGACAGTCATCGGTCCGGATACCATGCACTCACTCCCCTTCTTCAAGGATGGTATGAATGGTTCCGTCTACCGGTACGCACCGTCCGGTCGCGCGGTCATACAGAAAACAGGTTTCCCGTTTGCCGTCCGCAACCTCAATGCCGTCGGCATATTCCAGATACTCCAGTTTGTAATAAAGTCCGCTGTATTCGTCCCCAAGCCGGAAGCGCAAGACATACTTGACCGTCGCTTCAATTCCCGGATATGCCACAGCTTCTCCGTCCTCCATAAAAGAACAGATTGCTTCAATGTTGCTGCGCTTGGCGATCTGCCCCAGTTCGCTGACCGTTGTCGCATCGCGGCAAATCGCAATTTCATTGACCGTCAGCTCGGACAGCGTCGGAACCTTTTCCAACATGCCGAACACGGAGCCGTCCTCCGAGGAGTACCATTTCCCTGCCGACATATTGCTGATCCGATACAAATCGACCTCCATTTTCCCCGCTTTGACCACCGCAATCGCTTCCTTTTCCCGCCCGACCGGCTCAAAGGAAAGCCCAAGCCACAAAAAGTGCTGTCCGCTCCCGTCCCGGTAACTTCCGTCATTTTCCTGCACAAGCGTATCCTTACGCGCCGGCAAAAGCCACAAAAGCAGTCCCGCGACCAGTGCTACGCAAAGCAAAAGGCTGCCCCCGATCACAAACGGAAACGCACGTCTGCGTCCGTTTTTCTTTTCTTCTTTCCGTTTTTTGTTTTTCCGATTCTTCTGTTCCATTTACTCTTACTCTTTCACGCTTTTATTCCGGAAAGCATCCGTATTCAGTAACCAAACACGCCGCTGAGTGAATCGTCATCCGAGATCCAACTCTCTACCGGAATCACCCGATATGCCTCGCGTGTATCACGCACCACTACCCGTGTAATCCCCGCGTTAATCAGAACGCGCTTACACATCATGCAACTGCTTGTCCCCGGCATCACACTGCCGTCCGCCGGATTCACACACACCATATAAAGCGTCGCGCCCAGCATATCTGCACGCGCCGCAGAGATCACGGCATTCATTTCGGCATGCACCGACCGGCACAGCTCATACCGTTCTCCGCGCGGAATGCCGAGTTTGTCGCGGGTGCAATGTCCCAGCTCACTGCAGTTCTGCCGTCCGCGCGGGGCGCCGTTATAGCCTGTCGCAATGATATTGTCATCCTTGACGATGATGGCGCCGAATTTGCGCCGGATGCACGTACTGCGCTCCGCAACCGTCTGCGCAATATCCAGGTAATAGTTTTCCTTGGAGACCCGTTCCATACCCATTCTTTTCAAACCTCCGTTTTTCCCTGCGTTCTGCCCGTATTACAGCGGCGGAAGGCAACACACTCCCATGTTACTCTACACATTATAATACATTCTGCGCCCGATTGCAAGAGCGATTTTCAAAAAAACGTTTTTTCCCTCTTGCAAAGTGCAGGCAAATGTGTTACAATACCGGAAACCTTTGCATACAGAAAGGAATCATCTTCTATGAAAATCCGCAGCGACTTCCGCCACACCCGAATTGCAAGTTACATCGGGTATATCACACAGGCGGTGGTCAACAACTTTGCGCCTCTTCTCTTTCTCACCTTTTCGGCGCAGTTCTCCCTCTCCCTGTCTGCCATCACACTTCTGATTACCGTCAATTTCTGCACGCAGCTGATTGTGGATCTGCTTGCGGCGCGGTTTGTGGATAAGATCGGCTACCGCACATCGGTCGTCTTTGCACACTTCTGTGCCGCCGGTGGACTTTGCGGTCTTGCCTTTTTCCCGTTTCTCTTTCCCTCCGCTTACGCGGGTTTGTTAGTCTCGGTCATTCTGTACGCAGTCGGCGGCGGTCTGATTGAAGTGGTGGACAGTCCCATCATGGAGGCATGCCCCTCTGATAATAAATCCGCATCCATGAGCCTGCTTCACTCGTTTTACTGTTGGGGGCAGGTGGGCGTTGTGGCACTTTCCACGCTTTTTTTCGCCGTGTGCGGTATTGAAAACTGGCGCATCCTCTCGCTGTGCTGGGCGGTCATTCCTTTCTTGAACGGATTCTATTTTCTCCTTGTTCCCATCAACAAGCTGACGGAGGACGGCGAAAGCCTGCCGATCCGAAAGCTCCTGTCCATGCGTTTATTCTGGTTGTTTGTCCTGCTGATGCTTTGCGCGGGCGCATCCGAACTTGCGATGAGCCAATGGAGCTCCGCCTTTGCGGAAAAGGGACTCGGCATCAGCAAAAGCATCGGCGATCTCGCAGGTCCCTGCGCGTTTGCGCTTCTGATGGGCGCATCCCGTGTGCTGTATGCCAAGTGCAGTGAAAAAATCGACCTGTCCCGTTACATCATTATTTCCTCGGTGCTCTGCATCGGCGGCTATCTGCTTGCGGTCTTTGCACCGCACCCCGTAGTCGGGCTTTGCGGCTGTGCCATCTGCGGATTCGCCGTCGGGTGCATGTGGCCCGGGACCTACTCCATCGCCTCCAAGGCATGTCCAAAAGGCGGAACCGCCATGTTCGCCTTACTTGCGCTTGCCGGCGACTGCGGCTGTACGCTCGGTCCGACACTGGTGGGTTTTGTTTCCGGTCTTTACGGAGACAACCTCTCACGCGGGCTTGCCGTCGGCCTGATTTTTCCGGCGATACTCCTTTGCGGAATTCTCCGGCTTCGTTCTCTGATGCGAAAAAAGCCTGCTCCGAAAGAAACAGAAGATTAATATAATAACACGAGGTTTACAAATGAGACAATTACACATGATAAGACCTGCACAGCCGGTAAAAATACGCCCTCTGCCGGACGGGTACCGCTATGTGGGATTTACCGGCTCAGCGGAAGAAATTGCGGACTGGCTGGTCATCTGCCGCGAGGGGTTGTTGGCTCCGGATGCGGGAGAGGAGTCCTATGAATCGCTGATTCTGCAATACCCGGACGTACAGGCAACGCGCGATCTGTTCTTTGTCTCTGCGCCGGACGGCAAACGCATCGCCACGCTGACCGCCGTTTCGCGCGCGGACGGGCGCGGTTATATTCATATGGTGGGCGCCATACCGGTTGTCCGCGGCAAAGGCATCGGTCACGCCATGCTTTCCAGGGGATTGGAAATGCTGTGTCAACGCACCGCCTCCGAGAGCATGCCGGACGGTCCGGAGATTCTGCTGACCACAGACGATTTTCGCCTTGCCGCCATCAAGACCTACCTTGACGCCGGCTTCCTTCCCGTTCTGGTTTCCGACCCCGAGAGCGACATGCGGACACGCTGGGATGCTGTTTTTTCCGCCCTTCATTATCCTCCGGTGCCATTCCTTCCCGGGGAGCGCTGGTAAAAATCCGACATTATTCTCTAAAAAACGGCTGTCTTTCCGAAAAGGCAGCCGTTTTTGACGTCCGGAAACTCTTGCAAACTCTCCGGAAATAGGATATAATGAAACCATGAAAAAATTTTTCTTTTTTGCGTAACCTTTTTGACCAAAACCTGTCTGTAAAGACAAGGGACCCTTGAAAGGCGGTGACGGAATGGATGACAATGCCATCGTGTCGCTCTACTGGGAGCGGGACGAACGTGCCATTGCGGAAACGGATTCAAAATACGGACGGATGCTTCTTGCCCTGTCCCGATCGGTTGTGGAAAACCGGCAGGATGCGGAGGAATGCGTCAATGACTCCTATCTTGCCGCATGGAACTCCATGCCGGACAACCGACCAACCTATCTGGGAGGATATATGGCAAAGATCACCAGGCGGCTTTCCATCAACCGGGGCATGCGCAACGGTGCGCAGAAACGCGGCGGCGGTGAACAAACCGTTCCGTACGAGGAGCTGGAAAACTGTATTGCAAAGGATGCAGACCCTGCGCAGTGGTACAACGAGGGGTGCCTGCGGCAGGTGCTTGACCGTTTTCTTTCCGATCTTTCCGCAGAACAGCGCGTCATTTTCGTCCGTCGTTACTTTTACAGCGATGAACTGGAAGCAATCGCTTTGCGAACGGGAAAATCCGTGGGAGCCGTCAAGGCGCTGCTTTACCGGTTGCGTACCACCCTGCGCAAATACCTTTCGGAGGTGGGATTATGAGTGACAAATCCACCGGAAAACCGGAATTTTCCAACGAAGAGTTGTTGTTTCGTGAAATCGGACTGATCGACGACCGTTTTGTCGCTGAAGCGGATGCCTACACCGCCCGAAAGCGCTCCTCCCGCCGAGAAATGTTCGTCGTCCTGATTGCCGCGATCTTGGTCTTTACCCTGCTTACAGTACTTGCAGTCAGTTCATTCCGCCGCATCATGTCCCCGGAGGACAACTCGGACGTGCTGCCGCCGCTTGCGCAGGTATTGCTTGACCGGCGCGAAAACAGTCCCGGTGCCGTTCCGCTAAGTGACATCAACCTTTTCTCCGATGTTGTGACGGTCTACTGGTCCTATACGGATGACCCGGAAAACGTCCGCGCCCTGCCGCTTACGGAATCGCAGGCTGATCAGTTGCGTTCGCATCTGAAGAATCTGCATACCCTGCGTGTCAACCGCGATGCGCCGGACACCGGGGTGCGCATCTGGATCTGCGACGGGAACGGCATGGTCATCACCCCCTGCCTGTCACTGACAAACGGTAATATCGGTTTCGGAACCCTGTTTGATTACAATCCCGAATGTCAGCCTGATGCCGCTTTTGCAGCCTATCTGACAACGCTGATCGACGGTACGGGCACATAAGCAGAATACCCCTTTGCAGACCGCAAAATCAAAACAACAGGAGATTCCACATGAAAATCAGAAACTCAATCGCCGCATTGACCGCACTGGCACTGCTGCTCGCCTGCCTGTGCGCCGCAACCGGATGTGCCGTTCAGGGCAGCGCAAGGGACCTGACCAAGGATGTGGCGCAAAGTCCGTGCACTAAAAAAGAGCCGGATGATGTTTTTATCAACGGCACTGCCGATTTTTCCTTTCGTCTTTTTCAGCGGACGTATCATGACGGGCAAAACACGCTCATCTCCCCTCTGTCTGTCCTGCTCGCACTTGCGATGACTGCCAACGGCACCAAGGGAGAAACCCTGGAGCAGATGGAAAAGACGCTGTGCGACGGATATACCATTGCGGAACTGAACGCCTGCCTGTACACCTACCTGCAAACGCTTCCGTCCGATCAGGGCGCCCGGCTGTCCGTTGCCAATTCTCTGTGGCTGCGTGAAGGAGCCGTTACGGCAAATGACCGTTTTCTGCAAACATGCAAAAGCTACTACGGCGCACCGGTATTCAGCTCGGATTTCGGCAAGGAAACACCGCAACAGATCAACCGTTGGGTGCGAAAGAACACAGACGGCATGATCGACAAGCTGATCGACGAGATCAGCCCCGATACCGTCATGTACCTGATCAATACTGTGCTGTTTGACGCGGAGTGGAAGACCGTCTATCAAAAATCCGACATTCGTGATGCAACCTTTACGACCGCGGGCGGCGAAAAGAAAACGGTTTCCATGATGTACTCCGATGAATCCCGCTATCTGAAAGATGAAAACGCCAAGGGATTTCTCAAGCCCTACAAAAACGGATACAGCCTTGTAACGCTCCTGCCGGATGCTGACATTTCACTCAGCGACTATATTGCCGGGCTGTCCGGCGAACGCTTTCTCGGGTTGCTGGGAAACGCCCAGGACGTCTGTGTTTCTTCCGCACTGCCGAAATTCGACTATGCATACGGGGCGGAACTCAGCGCCGTCCTCCGGGATATGGGGATGACACTTCCCTTTGAAGGAAGCGCGGATTTCTCGGCGATCGGTGACGCACAATTCCCGCTCCGTATCAATCAGGTCATCCACAAAACGCGCATTTCGGTCGACGCAAAGGGCACCAAAGCCGGCGCGGCAACCGCCGTTTCCGTGGACAAAAGCGCCGCAATGACCGACTATACCGTCAGACTTGACAGACCGTTTCTATATGCCATCATTGACAACAACACAAACCTGCCCCTGTTCATCGGTGCAGTGACTGATATCGGGCAGTAAAACGACACTTTCACCGCAAAACAGTACAAAGGAGAAAATCAAATGAAACGCATTCTCAGTCTTTTACTCGTATTCTGCATGCTGACCGCGCTTGTCGCCTGCGGGGCATCAAAAGGTGACTACGCAGGCGGCAACGATGCACAGTCCCCAAACGACCGGATCGATGCAGACATCAACGATGAGGAAGCCAATATCGCCGGGGAGAAAAACGACGACGACTCTGCAGATCAGGCAGGCAAACTGCGTGAAAACGCCTTTATCAGCACGCTGGAAGAGCCCGTTTCCACCTTTTCCGCCGACGTAGACACCGCTGCCTACACGTATTTCCGCAAGATGGCAAACAGCGGGTACACCCTGGAGGATTTGCAGTCCATGCTGGCATCCGGTCTGCGCACCGAGGAATTTGTCAATTACTTCGACTATAATTATAATCTGCCGGACGACGGCGAGGTATTCGGCACCAAGGTACAGATTGCCGACTGCCCGTGGAATCCCAACAGCAAGCTGATGATTTTGGGAATTGCCGCAACCGCAGCGACCAGAAATACGGAGGGCAATAATCTGGTATTTCTGATCGACGTTTCCGGCTCTATGGCATCGGACGATAAGCTTCCGCTGCTCAAACGCACCTTTTCCACCCTCGTTTCCGGACTCAGCGCAAAGGACTGTGTTTCCATTGTGACTTACTCCGGCGAGGAAAAGGTTGTCCTGGAAGCCTGCCCCGGCAATCAGTATGACAAGATCATGAAGGCAATCAATTCTCTGCGGGCAAGCGGTTCCACAAACGGTCAGGCGGGATTGCGCCGCGCCTATGAGATCGCCCGTGCCGCCTATATTCAGGGCGGAAACAACCGGATCATTATGGCATCGGACGGAGATCTGAATGTCGGCATTTCATCCCCGACGGAGCTGAAAGCTTTTGTGGAGCAAAACCGAAAAAACGGTCTTTACCTTTCCGTTCTCGGATTCGGTTACGGTAACTACCGGGACGCGAACATGGAGGCACTGGCAGACAACGGCAACGGCGCCTATTATTACATCGACAGTGCGCGGGAAGCAGAGCGCGTGTTCGGCGACAGACTGTGCTCTACCATGTACACGGTCGCAGAAGATGTCAAATTCCAGATTACGTTTGATCCCGCCTATATCTCTTCCTACCGTCTGATCGGCTATGAAAACCGCGTCCTCAACAAAGAAGATTTCAACAACGACAAAAAAGACGCCGGCGAAGTAGGCGCAGGTCATACGCTGACGATTGCTTACGAACTGGTTTTGACCGCGAAAGACGCGCAATCCGATGAAACGGGATCGTCGTGGATGAAGCTGGCAATGCGCTACAAAACACCCGGAGCAACAAAGAGCACACTGCGCGAATACACCATCGGCACGGAAGCAATGACCGAAACCCCGGATGAGGATTACCGCTTCATTTCCGCAGTCATTTCCTTCTGCATGCTGATGCACAACAGCAAGTATGCGAAAACCGACCTGCGCGCCGATCTGCAAAAAACTCTGCAAAACATGCAGACGGAAGACGGCTACAAACGCGAATTCATCGACCTTGTTACCGAACTGCTTGGCAAATAACTTCACCCTCACCCACTACCGTTATCCCCCGGCTGTATAAGCCGGGGGACACTTTTTCGCGCAAATTTCGCCGGTTTTCATGGATTCGCAAAATGCAGAAAAATGAAAAAAAGACTTTACAATTGCTCCCGTATATGATATACTATTGAGGTTGTCCGACGGGAATCGACAGATCCCGCCAAAATCTGATCAAGGCATTACCGCGGTAATTCCGATGGTGCAAATTGCGCTACGCGGATTGCGCGGTGATGCCTCAAATAAAAAAATACGAAACGGAGTTTTACAAGTTATGGAAAGAATGGTTGGCACGGTTTCCCGCGGAATCCGCGCACCGATCATCCGAAGTGGGGATGATCTGGCAGGCATAGTGACCGAATCGGTCCTTGCAGCGGCAAAAGCCGAGAACTTCAGCATTGAAAATCACGATATTATCGCAGTCACGGAAGCAGTCGTGGCGCGTGCACAGAATAACTACGCCACAGTCGAAGATATTGCGGCTGACGTGCGCAAGAAACTCGGCGGCGAAACTATCGGCGTGGTGTTCCCCATCCTTTCCCGTAACCGCTTTGCAATTTGCCTGCGCGGCATTGCAATGGGCGCCAAAAAGATTGTTTTGCAGCTCAGCTATCCTTCCGATGAGGTCGGCAATCACCTGATCTCTATGGACAAACTGGATGAAGCGGGCGTCGACCCCTACCGCGATGTTCTGACGCTGGCACGCTACCGCGAGCTTTTCGGTGTCAACCGCCATCCGTTTACGGGCGTTGATTATGTGGAATACTATGAAAATCTGATCCGTGAGTGCGGCGCAGACTGTGAAGTAATCTTCGCAAATGATGTGCGCGCCATTCTGACCCGCACCAAGCGTGTACTGACCTGTGACATTCATACCCGCGCGCGTTCCAAGCGCCTGTTGCAGGCAGCCGGCGCCGAGGTGGTACTGGGTCTGGATGATATTCTCAACGCACCGGTCAACGGCTCCGGTTACAATGCAGAGTACGGTCTGCTCGGCACCAACAAGGCAACCGAGGATCGGATCAAGCTGTTCCCCCGCGACTGCGGTACTTTCGTCGAAGATGTGCAAAAGCGGATGCTGGATGCGACCGGCAAGGTTGTGGAGGTCATGGTCTACGGAGACGGTGCCTTCAAGGATCCTGTAGGAAAAATCTGGGAGCTCGCCGATCCGGTGGTTTCCCCCGCTTACACGCCCGGTTTGGAAGGCAAGCCGAATGAAGTGAAGCTCAAGTATCTGGCAGACAATGATTTTGCGTTGCTCTCCGGCGAAGCGCTCCGCTCCGCCATCAAGGAATACATCCGTCACAAGGACGCGGACCTGGTCGGCAATATGGTTTCCGAGGGAACAACACCCCGTCGGCTGACCGATCTGATTGGTTCCCTTTGCGACCTGACCTCCGGCAGCGGAGATAAAGGAACCCCGATTGTGTTCATCCAGGGCTATTTTGACAATTATACAAATGATTGATTTTTCTACAATTGGTTTCTTGGTGTAACGAAAAGTACGAAATGTGACTATTTTCGTTGCAAAACAGCGACAAAAAGGGTGGCTCCAGCTACTCTTTTTGTGTTTTACCAAACAATCCGTGCGTATAGTTCCGCTTGCGATGCGGCACACTATTGACTGAGCGAGTGCGCAAAAAGCATCTCACGACAAAGCCAAAAGGAGCACAAGATATGCACGTCCAAAAAGATACCTACCGAAAATACGTCGAAGCCCGTGCGCCGAAATCCCCGGTTCTGAAAAACTGCCTTTGTGCATTTGTCTGCGGCGGGCTGATCTGCACATTCGGACAGCTGCTGCGATGGCTTTACGGAACGGTTGCAGGGATGAACGAAGATGATGCGGGACTGCTCTGCTCTGTCACATTGGTGGCAATTGCAGTGATCCTGACAGGTCTCGGGTGGTTCGACAAGATCGCAAAACACGCCGGCGCAGGGACATTGGTCCCGATTACGGGATTCGCCAATGCCGTGGTTTCCCCCGCCATCGACGCAAAATCGGAGGGGCTGGTGCTCGGCGTCGGCACCAAAATTTTTACCGTTGCCGGTCCGGTTCTGCTGTACGGTACGCTCGCAGGTGCACTTTACGGACTGATCTACCGCCTGATCCTTCTTTTTTCCTGATTATCCCACGCTCTTTGCCACACGGTATGCGGCATCCGGATCGGCGCTCACCAAAAAAAAGACGGTATATCTTCCGCCTGCCTTCCGGATGCGGACGCAGGATTCGATGGGATAAGCCTCATAGTCGCTTCCGCGCCACGCGGCAATCAGCATTTCTCTGCGAGCCAGGCACATCCGGGCAACTGCGTCCGCTTCATCCGACGTGTGGCAGAAAAAGACTGCAAATTCGCAGGGATGCTGCCGCTCGGACAGAAAAAAGGCGTACTGTGTGCACTGGGAAAGGGCAGGCGGAAAGCTTCCCTCACCGTACAGCGCAGCGCACAATTTCCTATCCGCCTGGTTTTCTGCGCATTCGGCATCCGAACGATAAATCCTGCCGCCGGGCAGATTTGTCTCTTTTTCACAAATCGCCTCCACAATTTCCGCCGCACAAACCGTATCGGCGCGGCAGGAAACCGAGAAAAAAGCAATCAGGCACAACAGCAAAAAGCACGTTCCCCGTCTCACGATCCCCCTGCACCCATTTCCGGACATCCGTTTCTCACTCCCTTATTGTTTTTCTTCCACATTATATGCAATTCCATTCACCTTTTTTCGCACGCATATGCATATTTTCAGGACGGCGTTGTTCGTTTTCCATTTCACATTCTTTTTTGCAAAGGCACTTCACTGCCTTTTTTTCTTATATTCGGGTTATCTGTTTAGACATATTTTTATCACAAGGTTCGCAAAATTATGACTATATCTCCAACATTTTAACGTGAAGTGACACAAGCAAAATTGTTAAAAAATCCTATCAGATATTTTGACTCTCTTAAATATACATTTTGATGAATATTTATTTATCGTTTTGCTATCTCAAATAGCCTTTTTCGGCACGCGGCAGCGGCAGAAAGTCGGTGCATTTTTTTCGCCTTTGGTTGTGACTAATTCCTATAACCGTGTGAATGCGTTTGTGTAACATTCTTTCCATGTACGATACCGTTAACCACCGCACCGCTTATCAGCTGTATTCCATCTATACCGGACTGTTGCGCGGTGCCAAGTATATGGATGTCCGCATCACCGACACTGTCACCGGCGAGGTGCTTTACGAGGAACGGCAGACCAACATCCGCAAAGCTTACTCCGGCGGCTCTACGACCGCTTCCGCAGCCAATGTGCTTTTGGAACTCTCCCCGCTGGAATTGGGGCTTGCCAACAACCGCAAGTACCAGTTTGAAATGTCCGGCGTCATGGATCGCGTTCTCGGTCAGGGCGACTACCCGGAGAAGCGCGAAGGGGACTCCTTCTCCTTCACCTTCTATGTCGACAACGAGGCGCCCGAACTGGTGGACTACCGCGTCCGCTTTGACCCCTACAAGGACGGTAAGGAAACCAAGTACAAGGTATACCTTGACATGGACATTTATGACAATCACTATGCACAGTCAGTCGCTCTCTGCTACCTCAACAACGACGAGATGCAGCTGGAACTGCTGAGCGGCGACTGGATCCCGGTTGAAAGCACCCGCGGCGGAACCACGACGGTTTCCGTGGACATTACGGATTACTACGACTCCGACATTGATATGTACATTCAGGTGGACGACTACGCAATGAACACGCATGCCTACCACCTGACCAACTGGAAAACACTTGCCGAAGCGGTTGTTTATCCGGAAAGTATCACTGTCAATGACGGGGATGTCACCATGAACATCGGCGAAGCCAAAGAGCTGTCGGTCAGTGTTACCCCTGCGGATGCCGCCGCTACCAACCTCTACTGGACCTCCTCCAACGAAAAAGTGGTCAGAGTCCAGAACGGTGAGCTGTACGGCGTCGGCACCGGCACGGCAACCGTTACGGTTTACGGCGCCGCCAACACTGCAACGCAAAACAAGACTTCCATCAAAGTAACCGTTACAGACCAGGTTTCCACAGAGCAAATCCGTCTGGAATCGCTCAAACTGGGACTGATCCGCAACAAGGACGGCGCGATGGTGGATCCGACCTCCATGTGCGACGTTCACCCCAACACCACCTATGTTCTGCAGGTCAGCGCCGATCCGTGGTACTTCCCCGGAGAATTGGATATCCGCTTCTCCTCCAGCGCCCCCGATGTGGCAAGCGTGGATGAAAAAACGGGCGTTGTGCACACCCTGCGTGAGGGAACCGCTTACATCACCGCCGCACAGTATGTGGACGGAAAGGAATCCGCTTTCTCCGTCACGGCAAAGCTGAATGTCGGTCCCGAACCGGACACCAAGGCTGCCATTGACGCCATCAATGCAATGCCTACCGTCGAAGCAATCCAGGCACTGACGTCCATGACCGACAAGGATGCGGCAATGAAACTGCTTGCCGAATACAAGGCTTTGGTCAGCGCCGCGCGTATTGCCTACAACCGCGTTGCAAACGCAGATCAGCGTGCCTTCATCACCAATGCGGACGTGCTCTTCCGCACGGAAACCGTTATGCGCGAGACACGTAAGGCAATGGGCGAAACCGTCACGATCCGCGATTTGCAGGTCAAGGTCTCTCCGAATAAGCTGGTGTACACCGCCGGTGAGTTGTTTGATGCGACCGGTATGGTACTGACCGTTATTTATGACGACGGTTCGGAAGAGGATGTCACCTCCGGTTTCGTCCTGCCCCAAACACCGCTCCGCGCGGGTCAGCAGACCGTTACCTTCACCTATGCCGGTATCGAAAAAGAAATTTCGTTAACCGTCAACCGCGGTACGGAATCGGAAACGACCGGCAATGACACGGAGGAGACGACATCGTCCCCCGATGAAACCACTGCTCCCGACGAAAGTACCGGTTCTTCCGATACTTCCGAGGAAACCGGTGATGCAGCAAACACCGGTTGCGGCAAGGGTTGTGGTTCCGTCATGGCATCGGCACTGACGCTTCCGCTCCTCGCGGCAGCGGCATTCGCGGTTCTGCGGATCCGTAAGAAAGAAGAAGAAATCTGACCATGAAAAAAGGCGGTCACACCCGAAACGGTGTGACCGCCGATTTTTAAGGCATTACCGCGCAATTGCACCATCGGAATTGCGCGGTAATGCCTTAATTGTAAAACCGTTCAGAAATCCGGCGTGTAGGCTGCGCTCGCGGAAGATCGCGCCTGCATAAAACCGTCAAATCCAAGCGATTGCGCATATGTGAGAACCGAGTCGTATTCAAACGAGGTCAGGGTCCGGTGCAGGCTTTTCTGCGGTGCATCGACAGCAAAATCGGGGGTATACTGGCTCATCAGAGAAAGCAGCACACCGTCCACCGGAACAGTCGCCGCAATTCTGGAGAGCACCGCCATGGAATCATGGCGGAAGCCCGGCAAAACCAGATGCCGCACCAGAATGCCGCGCCGCAAAATACCGTTTTCCATGCGATACTTCCCGGTTTGCCGGAACATCTCCCGCAACGCCTCGGACGCGGCATCCGCATAGTCCGCCGCCCCGGAAAGTGCGGACGCGATCTCAGGATCGCAATATTTGAAATCCGGCATATAGACGTCCACCAGTCCATCCAAACGCTGCAGCATCTGCACGGACTCATACCCGCCGCAGTTCCATACGACGGGAACGGTCAAACGCGTCCGTACCATCTCCAGCGCCTCGCCCACCTTGTCCGCGTATGGGGTGGGCGTAACCAGATCAATACATGCGGCGCCCTGGCACTGTAAATGCAGAAATATTTCCGACAATTCTGCCACACTCACCGCCTCTCCTGCCGATGGCGTGTGACTGATTGCCCGATTCTGACAATACACGCACCGCAGATTGCAACCGGCAAAGAAAACCGCTCCGGCACCGTTTTCCCCGGTCAGAACCGGTTCCTCCCAGCGATGCAGCATGGTCCGGCAGACGCGTGCCTGCGCTCCAGAGCCGCAATAACCGGTCTGTCCCGCCGCACGGTCCACCGGGCAATGGCGCGGACAGAGCATACATGTGCTCATTCCGCGTTCCCCTGATTCTTTCCTGTATTTTCTCCTTCTGCGTTCTCTTTGTCCGCCTTCTCCTTGTCCGTCGGAGGATTGTCACCCGCAGGATGCACAACCGGGATAAACTGATTTGCAATCTTGCCCTTTCCTTTGTGACGGACATAAAAATATCCGATCACACTGAATACGATGGCACCGATAAAGTTGACAAACAAATCTTTCATAGTGTCGATCAAGCCGATATCCAGGTATCCACCCTCAATGGTAATCACCTGCCCGTTTGCCGTCTGAATCTGTGTAGACACAATATCCCGTATCACAACGGGCGTATTGGAGTTGGTTGCGTCCAGCGCCACGGTCGAAACCTGCCGGATGATGAAATCCTTCTGCATATCGGTTGCCAGCAGTGCGTCGCCGGAAAATTCAAAGAATTCCCAGAGAATACCGATTGTCATGGAAAAACAGAACGCCACAATGGAAAGGAAAATCGGGGAAAGCTCAAACCGGAACCGCTTATTGCGGTTGAAAATATCCACCAGGCAAAAGCCGAATGCGGCAAACATAAAGCCGTTGACCGTATGCAGCATGGTGTCCCAGAACGCAAACCGCATGTAATAGCATTCGATTTCCCCCAGAATTTCCGCGCAGAACACAAAAGCAAATACCAACACTTCCAGTGTGGTCGGCAGTGTCAGATGGAAGGTCCGCTCCACCAGCGGCGGGAGCAAAAACAGAATCAATGCAAGTACGCCGACAAACACACTCTCCCAGCGGTGCTGTACCGCACACCGGATAATGACCCCGATCACAATGACACGCATCACACAGTAGACGACAAATGCCACTTTATTCTGCCGGATCTGATCCACCAGACGAACATACGGATTCTTTTTGAGCGTTTGCTCGACAAGTTCTTTCTTTTCTTCGCGGGTTATCCGCGACTTTTTTTCTTTCTTCATCTTTTTTCTTTTTTCTCCTTTAGTAATTCAGATCACAATCCCGTTGCAATGGTCTACTTCGTGCTGAATGACCTGTGCCGTAAACCCGATAAAACGCTGAGCACACTGCTCCATCTGCAGATTCTCCCAGGCGACCTTGATGACACTGTAACGCGTCACACGACGCACGCCGTCCAGTGAAAGACACCCTTCTTCAGCCTCAAATTCCCCGCTCCGCCTGAGAATACGCGGATTCAGCATGACGCGCGGCTTTCCGCCGTCAAAAAATGCAATGACCGCCTTGCGCACACCGATCATGTTTGCTGCCATTCCCGCACATCCGTCCGCATGTGCCCGCAGCGTATCCAGAAGATCCTCCGCAACCCAAAGGTCTGCCGCCGTTGCCGGCTCGGATTTCATTCCAAGAAATACCGGATCGCGCACAATCTGTCTGACCATCCGATTTTACCGCCTTTCCTGTCGCTTAAGCGCCTCCATTATACAGGAAAAATGTTGTTTTGTCAACAGTTTTCCCGCCGCCATAGCCGAGATTCGTACTCCGCATATTTTTCGGCATAACGATTGACAACACGGAAAAGTTGGGTTATAATAAGCAGGTAAGAAGTCCCGTCAAATCAATAAATCAAAAAGGAGAACCCATATGAAAACCATCAAGGACAAATATCTGGTTGTCGGCGCGGATTTTGCCGGCTATCCACTCAAAGAAGCAGTGGTCGCTCATCTGAAGGAAAAAGGTTGGAAAATCACGGATGTCGGCGTAACCGACCCGAATGACAACGACACCGAGAATATGTTCCACCGGGTCGGACTCCGTCTGGGTGCAAAGATTGCGGAAGGCGAATTTGAACGTGCGCTTGCCTTTTGCGGCACGGGCATGGGAATTCACATTGCCGCAAGCAAATGCCCGCACGTTCACGCCGGCGTAGTGGAGAGTGTTCCCGCCGCACTGCGTGCGATTACGGGCAACGGCGTCAATGTTCTTGCTATGGGGGCATTTTATGTCGCTCCCGCGATGGGCTGTGACATCGCCGATGCGTACCTCGGCGCTTCCCTGGGTAGCGGTTACGAATGGTGGCACAATTTTTACGAATTCCACAAGCTTGCCATTGACGAGCTGGAGGCATTCGACTACGAGGAATACAAGAAGAACGGATTCCGCGTCAACCACCTGGGCGATTACCCACTCACACTGGAAACAAAACCGGAATAAATTTTTGCAAACGCAAAGCAAGCGGCAGGCAGGGTACAAACGGAGAGCCAAAAAGCATCGGAATCAAAAATCCGACTTGACAAATTGCTGTCCGTATGGTACAATGCTTGCCGTATTCTATGGATTGTGAGGTACAGGTTACGGATTTCTCGGTTTTCGCTGCAAAGGACTACAGGCGCTCGCGCGGAGCGTATCACCTGGAATGTGCGTTTGAATATTTTGTTTCCCTCTTGGTAACGGACTCGTTTCTGGCACTGCTGCTGACCCATATCGGGCTTTCGGAATCGACCATCGGCGTGCTGTCATCGCTCATTTCTCTGGCGTTTCTGTTTGAACTGCTCTCCATTTTTGTTGTCGAACATATTGTCAACAAAAAACGTTTTGCCATTCTTTTTCATATGGCGGGACAACTGCTCTTCGGCGCACTCTATCTGATCCCTTTTCTGCCGATTCCGTCGGCATACAAAGGCACCGTGTGCGTGATCTGCATTCTCTGCGCCTATTTCGGCAATTATTTCGTAACCGCGATGATCTATAAATGGGGAAATTCCTTTGTGGATCCCCGTAAACGCGGCGTGTTTTCCTCGATCAAGGAAATGATTTCCCTGCTCAGCGGCATTGTTGTAACCGTTGCCGCAGGGTATATCATGGGAATGTTCACGGACGCAGGAAATACCGAGGGATGGTTTTTGTTTGCGGGAATCTCCATCTTTGTTTTCTGTCTGTGCGATCTGGTCTGTCTTTTGCTGATCCGTAAGGAAGTGGTTCCAAAAGAGCAGACACGTACCCGCATTCCGTTGCGCACGGTTCTGCACGAAACGCTCGGCAACCGTTGTTTTGTCAATACCGTCATTCTCGCCTCGCTGTTTCAAGCCGCCTGTTACACAACGGTCGGATTTCTCGGAACCTATAAAAACTTTCTCTACCCGGTTGCCATTGTACAGGTTATCAATGCCGCGGCAAATCTGATGCGCTTTGCGCTTTCACGCCCGTTCGGATATTTCTCTGATAAATTTACATACGCCAAAGGATTGCGCCTCGGCTTTGTCGTCGCGGCAATCGCCTTTGCCGCCAATATCTTTGCAACGCCGGATACCCGGTTTCTGATCATTGTGTTCACCGTTCTGTACGGCATCAGTGGTGCAGGAACCAGCCAGAATCTGCTCAACATTTCCTACAGCTACGTGGACAGCCGCTATTTTGTCCAGGCAACCGCCATCAAAAGCAGTATCTCCGGTCTTTGCGGCTTCGGCGCCTCGGTCCTGGCGGGCAGATTGCTCTCTCATATTCAGCAAAACGGAAACACCCTGTTCGGTATCCCAGTATACGGGCAGCAGGTGCTCTCGGCGATCTCGCTCGTTCTGATGGTTGCCGCGATTCTGTTTTGCAAATTTGTCATCGAAAAACAAAAGGTCATGTTACAGTAATCCATCAAACAAAAAGCGTTCACACGGAGGCATTGCCAACCTGTGAACGCTTTTCCTGTTTTTTCCGAAATATGGAACTTCCCCGCACCGTTGCGCCATCGGAATGACGCGGGAAACCATAAAAATTCTTTTTTTCAGATTTCTCCCGTCGCAACCAGATGCGCGGTCTTCATAATCAGCACCTGGGTCTTGGCATCGGGCACGGCACCCTCCATCACAAGCGCCACTGCACGGTCCAGCGGTATTTTTTCAACCTCCAGGAATTCATCCGCGTCCAGATGCTGTTTTGTCGATGAGAGTCCTGTGGCAAGGTAGAGCCAGATCACCTCGCCGCAATAACCGGGAGACGGGTAAAGCCTGCCCATCGGACGGATATGATCCGCAACAACACCTGCCTCTTCCTCCAGTTCACGTATACCGGCATTCAGGGGATCCTCCCCCTTTTCCAATTTTCCTGCCGGCAGTTCCAATACCACCTCATCGTAAGGACGGCGATACTGGCGGACAAAATACAGCTCGCCCTTCTCGTTCAAAGCCGCAACGCAAACGCCGCCGTTGTGCTCCACGATTTCCCGTTCGGATTCACCGCCGTCCGGCAGCCGCACCCGGTCGCGCCGCAGATTCAGAATTCTGCCGCGATACAGATAGATGGATTCCAAAGTTTCTTCCCGCAGTTTCATTTGTCTGCCTCCTTGTCAACCTGCACCTGACGCAGTTTTCCGACGACCTTCCCCAGGCACCGAACCGATTCATAGTCGGAAAGCCGGATCGGTTTATATGCGGAATTGAGCGAAATCAGGCAGTCGCCGCCGAACTCTTTGAAAAACACATCGCCGTCCAGCAGGTAAATTCCCAACTCACCCTGCGCCACATCCGCGCCCGACACCACCAGCAGAACGTCGCCGTTGTGATAACGGGGCTCCATGCTGTTACCGCTGACACGCAATGCAAAATCAGCCTGCGCGGTTCTCTGGTCATAAGGAACCGAAATCGGCACCGAAGAGGTTTCCGAGAGCAGGTTTCCGGTACCGGCGGAAACCGGCAGATCATAAAGGCGCAGCTCCCGTCTGCGGACGGGGGCACCAACCGTGGGAAGCACTTTTGCGCTTTTTTCCCCGGCGGGTTGCGCAGATGCCGGAAGCGACTTCTTTGTGCGCTTTTTGTCTGACGCAGCACTGAATACTGCCACCTGTTCCTGCACCCGCCGGCACTCCTGCTCCAATACCGTCCCGATCATACGCCTGCCGTATCCGTCCAGGGAACGGTACCGCTCCATCAGGGCGATCTCATCCTCTTCCAATAAGTAGTTGCAGTGATTCTCCGGTTCACCGGTCATGATATATTGTAACGAAACTCCCAACGCGTCACAGATTGCCATCATGTTGGACAACCGCGGAGAATCCGAAATTCCTGCCAATATCTTGGAAAGTGTTCCAAACGGAATCCCCGTCATCGCGGAAAGCATCTCGTTATTGATCTTCTGCTCACTCTTGCATTTTTTGATGCGTTCAATATAGCCGTTATCCATAACGCCCTCCAATGTTCCTGTTATGGATATATTTTAGCACACTTGTCGCCTTTTGTAAAGGGGTTTGGAAAATATTTTTCTTTTTTCGGAACTTTTTTCACATTTGCTATTGACAAGTCGACAATGTCGTGCTATAATGCAGTCAGAACATTCCGAAAACGGCATTTTTGCGCCGAATAATTGATCGCATTTTGTCGATTTTCAAATAATCATTCCGAATTCAGAATTGAATGCCATTTTCAAGATCAAAGGAGAATCCTCATGAACGCCTCTTATCACTATACTGCCGTTGATACCGCAAGCGAATACACCGGCGCCCGGTCCTCGTCTTCCGTTTCCGGCGCGGTTGCCTCCCTGCTTGCCATGCTGCTCGCGTTGGTCAGCTCCCGCATTTTCCGCGGCTGCGCCTGTACGCTCTGCGCGGTCGGCGCCCTTTTGCTGATCGGTGCCCTGCAGGCGGGTATGATCGCCGCCGTGCCCTGTTTGCTCCTGTGCGCAGTGATCGGCGGGATCGAATTTCTGCTGTTGCGATGAAGGTCAGGGCGTTGTGCGCAGATAGTCTGCCAAGGCATCTCCCAGATATGTCGCGGCGTGTTTTGCCTCTTCCAGCGTGTTGTTTGTATTGCCGCACTCTGCCGTAATCACCGTTATTCCCAAAGCACCTGCCCTGTCATGCCCCATGGCGCTCTCCGCAATCCGTACCGGCAGACACAGCGCCGTGTTTCTGCCGCAAAGCAGTGCAGACAGCGCCTTTGCTTCTGCCAATCCATAAACCATCCCGCGGCTTTTTCCGGCAAGCAGCCGGATCTGCGCAACCGTTTTTCCGTCTGCCATTGTCTGTGCAGCCGCACATCCGCCGTCGTCCATACGGTGCAGGTCCACAATGTATCTGATGCTCGGATAGCGTGCAAGCATCTGGTCCGCCTCACCGTAAGCGCGGTCATATGCACCGATGACCGAGGGATAATCAAAAACCGCCGTACATTGCACCGCTCCGATGCCGTGTGCCGCCAACGCATCTTCCAATGCCTGACCGACTGCCAGCATATTCTGCGCACTGTCAAGCGACCGTCCCGGCATGCCGGGATCCGCACCGTCGCAGTATGCCTCTGTTGTGTGCGTATGCAGAATCAGTACCAGCACCTCGTCCTCCGTTTTTTCGGACGGTTCCGTGCGCTCCTCCGATTTCGTCTCCGGGGAATCCGTTTTGTCCGTTTCCGTTCTGCCGCCGACCGTCTCCGCCTCGGAGTCCGCCGGTGTTTTTTTGATGTCCGTTTCGGCATCGGTCTCTGTGGATGATTCCGTATCCGCTCCGGAATCCCGCAGGGATGTGTCCTCCTCAGTTCCGGAAGTATCCGTATCCCCCAACGCAAGGCGGCATATGTTTTCTATCACACGTTCAAACGGACCGCCTGCCTGCTGTGTTTGCTGTTCGTTTTCCCCTCCGCCCCGTACCACCGCGCCGGAAATGGTCGGAATGGTAATTCCGACAATCAATATTGCAATTGCGATCCACAGCATCAGGCGCTCCGGTTTACGCCGCCTGTGCGCACCGGTTCCCGTGCCGGCTGCCTCCGGCAGACATTTTCTTTCGCTCTCCCTCTGCAATGCCCGCTCACCTGCGGTCAATTTTTTCTTCTTCATATGCAGTTCCTCCCTTGCCCGGCTTTGCGCCGCTTTCGTACCATCTATATGTGCCGCCGGCATGTACTTATCCTGTGTCACAAATTGTTTACAGAAATGATACGAACTGCCCATGCGATCTCTTGTATTTTCTGCTCGAAAAAGTTATAATAAAGTAAGGTGATTGATTTGAGACACATTTTTACTGGCGGATTTGCACAGTTTTACAACCATGTGATTGTGCACTTATCCGAAAGTGATTTTTTCCGAAAACAATTCTTGCGAAATAGTGCGTTTCGTGCTATAATGTAAGGTGTTATAAATGTCCACGGGGCGGTTTACCCCGATTTTCACTGCACGAGGAGGAAATTCCAACTATGACAAAGCGAATCATTGCTGTTCTGCTCTGCCTTCTGACCATTGTCGGTTGTATGGCGGGTTGTGCAACCTATGATGAAAATGAAGACAAAGGTCAGTGCCTGACCATGTACCTGACGCAGGATCTGTATGATCTTGACCCCATGTATGCTTATAATAACGAGTCCGCTATCAACGTTGTTTCTCTGTTGTTTGACACCCTGTTCAAGCTGGACGAAAACGGCAAGGTGGTCAACTCGCTTGCCTCCGGCTATTCCGTCAAGGAAGACGCGAACGCAAACGAATACAAAATGTACATCAACATCAAAGACACCTGCTGGTCCGACGGTACACAGATTTCTGCTGACGATGTTGTCTATGCATGGAAGCGCGTTCTCGATCCCGAATCCTCCTCCGCAGCCGCTCCCCTTCTGTATGACATCAAGAATGCACGTGATGTCAAAGCCGGCGACCGTTCCATTGACGACCTTGGCATTTATGCCGAGGGTACTCAGTTGCTCTCTATCGAATTTGAAGGAAAGATTGATTACAGCCAGTTCCTTTTGAATCTGACAAGCGTTGCGCTTGCTCCTCTGCGTGAGAACATCACCGGAAAGGGCGATGAGTGGGCAAAGAAAGCCGTTACGATGGTGTGCAGCGGTCCGTTCAAATTGGGCAGAACCACGATTTCCGAAACCAAGAGCGGCGTTATGTACGATCACACCGGGTTTCTGGAAGAGGTCAGAACCAAGGATGCAAACGGCAAGGAAACCGTAAAGGGCGTTATTTGCACGGAAACCCGCAGTTTCCCGGAATACACGCAGACCAGCTTTACCCTGGAACGCAATGCTTACTACTACCGTGACCGTGAAAAGGATTCCATCAAGAAGACGGTAACTCCCTACAAGATCATTGTTGACTGCTCCATGACTGATGAAGAGATCAAGAGCGCATATGAGAGCGGCAGACTGTTCTACATCGGTGACATTCCCGTTTCCATGCGTAATGACTTTGCAAGCGAAGCCGAAGTTCGTGACAGCATGTCTACGAATCTGATTTCCCTGAATCAGAATGCACAGATCACAAACAAGAAAACAGGCAAAACCGAAACCCTGTTTGCCAATAAGGAAGTCCGTCAGGCACTTTCCGCCGCAATCGACCGTGAAGCAATCGTCAAGTCGGTTGTGTTCGCAAAGGTTGCAACCGGTCTGGTGCCGGAGGGTGTATTTGAAACCTCCAGCGCTAAAAAGACCTTCCGCGACGGTTGCAGTGAAACCTACAAATATCTGACCTACAATGTGGACGAAGCAAAGTCTCTTCTGAGCACCGCCGGCATCAATCCTTCCGATTACGCCTTCACCATTACCTGTGCGGCATATGACGAAGTGCACACAATGATTGCCGAAGCAGTTTGCGAGGCATGGAAATCTCTCGGATTCGATGTCACGCTGAAAAAGCGCGGCGCAATCCGTAACCAGGACTACTACAAGTACACCGACTCCACTCCGACCGATATTTGCGACGACCTGTACCAGTTGGATCTGAAAAAAGGTGACTACGAGACCATTATTTATGATATGACCGCCACCTCCGTGGACTCCTTCTCCGTACTTGCTCCCTTCGCAAAAGGCTTCTCCGGTCAGGCAAGCGTATTTGAGAAAGCTTCCTTGGAAGAGGATGTCGGCGACACCGAAACGGAAAAGTTCCCCGGCACCGCCCACTCCAGCGGATATAACAGCGACGAATACAACCAGTTGATCTCCGATATTTTCGCACAGAAGACCATCAAAAACAGAAAAGACAATCTGTATGCAGCCGAGAAGCTTCTGATGGAAGACATGCCGGTTATCCCGATTCTCTTCAATCAGTATGCAACCGTCTCCAGCAAGGAGATCAAGAATGTCAAGTCGGAATATGCATACCTGAACAGCTTCTCCAAGCTGAAGGTATCTGACAGTGTTTATAAGAGCTACGCTTATGACATCCGCGATTACCTGGAAGCAAATTACGAGGAACTGACCAACCGGAACATTTCCTCCATTTCCTCTTACAAGGGTAAGGAATACTCCCGTTTCTCCACTGAAACGCATGTGTATTCTTTCGCGTATGATTATATCCGTGCACTTGAGAACCCGACAACAAAATCGTCCTCCAAATAAGTTCAGAATTCATACGACCGGCGCCGCGGACACACGTTCCGCGGCGCTTTTCCGTTGCACCCGTAAAGAGGGTCTTATGCCGCGGCGGTATGTCCGATTCGGAAAATTTCCCTTCATGCCCCGCAAATGCCGAAAAAATACGGGGTTCCTATAGACAAAAAAGATAAAGTGTGGTATAATAAAGTGAATATGTGTCGGAGGAGGACTTTATGAAAATCAAAAACCTGTATCCGGGATCTTATTATTCCAACTGCTATCTGGTTGTCAGCGGTTCCCACGGAATTGTGATTGACCCGAGTGCACCGACGCCGCGCATCCTGGCAGCCATGCGGGAGGAAGCGTGCACCCTGGATGGGATTTACCTGACACACGGGCACTTTGACCATATAGAATCGCTGGATTCCCTGCGCGCCGCCACGGGCGCTCCCGCCTTTTTACATCAGGCAGACAGCACCTTCCCGTCCGACAGCATCGCCAATGCCTACGCCGTTTTCTTTCACACCCCCAGGGTCTGGAAGGATGCGGACTTCACTTTGCAGGGCGGCGAGGAAATTTCTCTCGGGGAAACCCGCTTTTGTGTCCTGCACACCCCCGGCCATACCGGCGGTTCCGTTTGTTTTCTGTTTTCCGACGACCGGGTTCTTTTCACAGGGGACACCCTGTTTGCGGAAAGCTACGGGCGGTGTGATCTCCGGGGCGGTTCTGCGGCAATGATGCGCACTTCACTGCACACGCTTGCCGATCTCTCCGAAACGGAAGGAGCCGGAAAAACAATCCGGATTTACCCCGGGCACGGCAATGATGCGCTGCTTGCCAACGCACTGGACAATGCTTATTACTATTCATGACAGAATGTACGATAGAAACAAATGAGGAGATACACTATGGATTACGAATTACTTGCTGACCTGCTTTTTCCTGCCGTCACACAAACGCCTGCGGATATGGAGGCGCTCTATCCGCCGCGACAGCTTCCGGAAGGCGCAAAGGTCACTCGTTTTGCCCCCAGTCCGACGGGATTTGTACACTTTGGCGGGCTGTTCCCTGCCACGGTCGGTGAGCGTCTTGCCCACCAGTCCGGCGGCGTCTTTTACCTGCGCATCGAGGACACCGACGCCAAGCGGGAGGTGCCGGGTGCCGCCGAGGGTCTGATCCGCACATTGGCGCATTACGGCATACACTTTGATGAAGGCGCAATCTTAGACGAACAGGGCAATGTCAGCGATCACGGCAATTACGGTCCATACAAACAGAGCCTGCGCGCCCCGATTTACCATGTCTATGCCAAGGAGCTTGTCCGGCGCGGTCTTGCCTATCCGTGCTTTACCACAGAAGAAGAACTGGACGCACTGCATGCAGTCAATATCAAGGAAGAGCGCAAAAATACGGATTGGGAAACCGAAGCTACGGCAAAAAAAGAGCAAATGCTGGCGGCAAGAAATTTTACCATGGAAGAAGTTCGTTCGCACCTGGATGCAGGACATCCGTTCGTTCTCCGTATTCTTGCGGGGGGCGATCCGGAGAAAAAGACTGTGTTTACCGATCTTGTGCGTGGCAAATTGGAACTGCCGGAAAATGACGAGGATTTTGTGCTTCTCAAGAGCGACGGGATTCCGACCTATCACTTTGCCCATGCGGTGGATGACCACCTGATGGGAACAACACATGTGATCCGCGGCGAAGAATGGCTGCCCAGCCTGCCCAAACACATTCAGCTTTTCTCCTATCTCGGCTTCCGTCTTCCCAAATATATGCACATCTCCCAGATCATGCGTCTTGATGAAAACGGCAACAAGAAAAAGCTTTCCAAGCGCGACATGGGTTCCAACATGGACGACTACGCACGTTTGGGATATGCGCCCGCCTGCGTATGCGAATATGTCATGACGCTTCTGAATTCCAACTATGAGGAATGGCATGCGCAGAATCCGGATAAGGCTTACACGGATTTCCCGTTCAACATCAAAAAAATGAGCTCGTCGGGCTGTCTGTTTGACTTCAATAAGCTCAATGACGTATCAAAGAATGTGCTTTCCCGCATGAGTGCCGAGGACATCTGCCGTCAGGTAACCGACTGGGCATTGACCTACGACCCCGCATTCGGCGCACTGCTCGCCGCCGATCCTGCCTACGCAACCGCCATTTTTGCCATCGGAAGAGGCGGCAAAAAACCGCGTAAGGATCTTGCCGTATTTGCCGACGCAAAGCCTTATATGGGATTTTTCTATGACGAGCTGTTTTGCGTACAGGATGAAATTGACGCGCGTTTTGACCGGGCGGACATTGCCGCCGCGCTGGACGGTTTTCTCGCAACCTTTTCCATTGATGACGATATGAACACCTGGTTTGAAAAGATCAAGACACTTGCGGAATCCCTCGGCTACACTGCCGACATGAAGGCTTATAAGGCAGATCCTGCCGCATACCGTGGCAGTGTTGCGGATATTTCAATGTTTCTGCGGGTTGCCGTTACCGGCAAGCTGAATGCACCGGATCTGTGGACAGTGATGCAGATTCTGGGCGCAGACCGCACCGCGGCACGCATCCGTGCGTTCCGTGCTTCCCTTTGATTCTATTACGGAGGATACAAAAAATGGAACGCTCCAACTTTATCTACGATTTTATTGAAGAAGACCTTTTGCAGAATCCAGGCATGAAGGTACACACGCGCTTTCCGCCGGAACCCAATGGGTATCTGCATATCGGTCACTGCAAAGCACTGGTCATTGATTTTGAAACCGCTCGCAAATACGGCGGTCTGTGCAATCTGCGTATGGATGACACCAACCCTGCCAAAGAGGACACTGAATATGTCGATGCCATCAAAGAGGATATTCATTGGCTGGGATTTGACTGGGGGGACCGCTTTTTCTACGGCTCGGATTACTTTGAAAAGGATTACGAATTTGCGGTTCAGCTGATCAAAAAGGGGCTTGCCTATGTATGTGAGTTGTCTGCGGAGGAATTCCGCGATCCGAAATATTGCGGCGACCTGACGCATCCTGCCGTTTCTCCGTGGCGCGACCGCCCCATTGAGGAGAGCCTTGATCTGTTTGAGCGCATGAAGAACGGCGAATTTCCGGAAGGAAAATACACCCTGCGTGCCAAAATCGACCTTGCATCCGGCAACTTCTGCATGCGCGACCCGGTCATCTACCGGATCAAGTATGTAGAACACCACCGCCAGGGAACCAAATGGTGCATTTTCCCCATGTATGATTTTGCGCACCCGATTCAGGACGCCCTGGAAGGAATCACACATTCGCTTTGTTCCCTGGAATACGAAATCCACCGCCCGCTTTACAACTGGGTACGCGATCATGTGGAAATTCCCGGCTCGCAGAACCATCCTGGCTTCCCGCGGCAGATTGAATTTTCCCGCCTGAACATCACCTACACGGTACTCTCTAAGCGTTTTCTGCGCACGTTGGTCACGGAAGGCTGCGTAGACGGATGGGACGACCCGCGTATGCCCACACTGTGCGGTCTGCGCCGACGCGGTTATACCGGATCCTCCATTTTGGATTTCATCTCCCGCACCGGCGTTGCAAAGTCCGATTCCCTTGTGGACATCCGGCAATTGGAGGCATGCATCCGCAATGAGCTGAATGAAACTGCGCCGCGCCGCATTGCCGTCACCAAACCGATCAAGGTCATCGTGGACAACTACCCCGCAGATCAGACCGAATATTTTGACCTTCCCAACCATCCGCAGCACCCGGAGATGGGGACTCGTGCCGTTCCCTTCACCCGTGAGCTGTATATTGATGCGGACGACTTTGCCGAGGTTCCGCCTCCCAAGTTTTTCCGTCTCAAGCCGGATGCCGAGGTGCGCCTGATGGGTGCATATATCGTCCGTTGCGGTGAAATTATCAAAAACGAAGACGGAACCATCCGCGAAATTCATGTAACCGCCGATCTGGAAACCGGGAACGGGAACCCCACAGACGGCAGAAAAATCAAGGGCACGATCCATTGGGTCAGCGCACCGCATGCCGTTGATGCCTCGCTGCGCTATTTTGAAAATCTGACCACCCTGGAGAACCCCGCAAACCGCGAGGAGGGCAAGGACTATACCGACTATATCAATCCCGATTCCGTCCGCATTTACGAACATGCCAAGCTGGAACCCGCGCTTGCGGAAGCCAAGCCGGGCGATCGCTATCAGTTTGTCCGTTGCGGCTACTTCTGCATGGATTCCAAATACAAGAACACCTTCAACCGCACCGTGTCCCTCAAGGACAGCTTCAAGGAGGGCTGAGCATGTCACTGACTGATCTGATCGCCACCTATCCGGTACGTACCGCGCTGACAATCTGGCTCCTTGCCATTTCGATCATCTCCCTTTGCGTCTGTATTTATGACAAAAAGGTTTCCAAGAAAGGCGATGTAAAGCTCCGTATTCCGGAAAAAACACTGTTTGTCATCCTGCCCCTTTTGGGCGGCGGACTTGCCATGTTTCTGACCATGCTGGGGATCCGCCACAAAACCAAACACTGGCAGTGCTATGTGCTGGTGCCCTTCTTCACTCTTTTGTGGTGCGCAGGTATCTTTTTGCTGTGTCGGTTCGGGATCAAGTGAGGGATAGGAGTTTATGAAAGAGCAAAAGGAATCAAAAACCAATATCCGGCAACTGATCCGCCGTTTTCTCCCCTACTATCGCCCTTATCGGAAAACCCTGTTTTTTGATCTGTTCTGCGCGCTCCTGACAACCGGGTCAGAACTGCTTCTGCCGATGCTGGTGCGTGAGATCACCGGCAAAGCGCAGGGGGGCTCCGAATCCCTGACCGTGCGTCTGATCGTTACCTGCGGTATAACCTATCTGATCATGCGCCTGATTGACACGGTCGCTTACTACTATATGGCAAATATCGGACATGTGATGGGTTGCAAAATCGAAACCAATATGCGGCGCGATTTTTTTGCACATCTGCAAAAGCTGAGCTTTGCATTTTACGACAATACCAAGATCGGCACATTGATGTCGCGCATTACCAGTGACCTGTTTGATGTTACCGAGTTTGCCCATCACTGTCCGGAAGAGTATTTCATTGCCGCGGTGAAAATCGTAGGGGCGTGCATCATTCTTTGCACCATCAACCCGCTCCTGACCCTGATTACTTTCGCACTGATTCCGGTCATGGTGATTGTTCTCTTTCATTTCAACAGCAAAATGAAGGCAACCTTCCGGGAATCCCGCAGGCGCGTCGGCGAACTGAACGCGCAGGTGGAAGACAGTCTGCTCGGCGTGCGCGAGGTGCGCTCCTTTGTGAATGAACCGGTCGAAGAGGAAAAGTTTGAGGAGGGCAATCAGAATTATCTGCAGGTCAAACGCCGGAATTACAAGGTCATGGGAATGTTCCAATGCATGACCCGCTTCTTTGAAGGAATGCTGTACATTATTGTCGTGGTTGCCGGCGCATTCTTTCTGCGTCTGCCCGCCGATCACGTACTCTCCATCACCGCCGCGGACTACGCCGCCTTCCTCCTGTATGTTTCGGTTCTTTTCACCTCGATCCGTCGTATCGTGGAATTTACCGAGCAGTTCCAGCGGGGAATGACCGGTATCGAACGTTTTTGTGAAATTATGGATATTCAGCCGGATATTGAGGATGCCCCGGATGCGGTTGCGGTGCAGGACTGCAAGGGCGACCTGGTCTTTGACCACGTCACCTTCCATTACACCGACGAGAGCAAAAATGTGCTGACCGGATTATCCGTTCATATCCGCGCCGGCGAAAATGTCGCCATTGTCGGACCGTCCGGCGGCGGAAAAACCACGCTTTGCTCCCTGATCCCCCGTTTTTATGAGATTCAGGACGGAAAAATTCTTCTGGACGGACAAAACATCGAAAAAATCAAGTTGGCTTCCTTGCGTCGGCAGATCGGTATTGTCCAACAGAATGTCTACCTGTTTTCCGGCAGCATCCGCGAAAACATTGCTTACGGAAAGACCGATGCCACCGACGCCGAAATTGAAGCTGCCGCAAAGCTGGCAGGTGCCGATGCCTTTATCCGCGATCTGCCTGAAGGATACGATACATATGTCGGGGAACGCGGCGTCAAGCTGTCCGGCGGACAGAAGCAACGCATCTCCATTGCCCGTGTATTTCTGAAGGATCCCCCGATTCTCATCCTGGATGAGGCGACCAGTGCGTTGGACAATGAAAGCGAGCGTTTGGTACAGGAATCTCTGGAACGCCTTGCCAAAGGGCGTACCACCATCACCATTGCGCACCGCCTGACCACCATTCGCAACGCGGATCGGATTCTGGTACTCACACCGTCCGGCATTGAAGAAGAAGGCAGTCACGCCGAACTGATGAAGAAGGGGGGACTGTATGCCGAGCTGTATGCACTCTATACTTCCGACTGAAAAGGAGAGGTTACCAAATGGAGCAAAAGAAAATTGACAGGATCAATGAATTTGCCCGCCGCGTTCGGAACGGAGAAACGCTCAGCGACGATGAGCTGCGGGAACGTGCGGACCTGCGCAGTGAATATCTGCGGGAAATCCGTGCTTCACTGACCAACGATTTAGAGCACACCGTGATTGTCCGTCCGGACGGCACCGTCGAACATGTCACCGATAAACACCCCAAAACGCAAAAAAATGATACGAAAACCCATACAACAAAGCAGTAAGAAAGGAATTTTCTCATGAAGAAAAACCATTTATTGACGCTTCTGCTTGCCCTTGCGGTTCTCGGCTCGGTTCTGACCGGGATTTTGATCGCAGGCGCCGCAGAAGGCACCGGCTATGCCTTTGAGTCCTTTGGGCAAGACGTAACCGACAAACATGCCATTGAAATCGCCGAGTCCGCAACTGCGGGCGTACGCATCGGTTTCGGCGGCGAATTTGATGCCGTTTCTCTCTCGGTCTGCACCTGGGGCACGACAGACTCCAAGGGTGTTCTGCGCCTGTACAAGTGGGAAAAGAACCACAGAAAAACGGTTGAAGGAACTCCGATTGCAGAAAAATCGGTAGACGGCTTTTCTGACAATGCACTGGTGGAGCTGACCTTTGACGCACAGCCCGCCGGCGAGTATTTCCTGACCCTGACCAACACCTCCGGAAGGGTTGGCGTCTGGGCAAAGGACGACAACAGCATTACCAAGAGCTTTTTCTACGGCACCGCCGGAGAGGAAACCATTGACCTGCGCATGGGAGTTCACTTTACCGGAAAGCCCCGTAATTTCTTCACCGTGCTCTCCGCAGAGGATAACTCCACTGACATTGACACCAGCATTCCGGCAGACAGTCTGTTCCATCAGAATAAGGCAATGCCCGACACCTGGGTCTTCACGGACGGTCTGGGACGCATTTCTTACACATTTGCGGACGTCGGCGGCGTTCGTGAGGGCAAGACGCTGGCTCTTTTCTATTGGGACTGGCACGAGGAGTTGGGTCAAAAAGGCGCAACCAACACGACCGAGCTGATGAAAAAGTACCCTGAAGCGAAAAACAATTACAATCATCCCGCATGGGCAAACGCAGGATTCTACTGCTTCTGGAACGAACCGATTTACGGTTTCTACCGCACCAGCGACGAATGGGTTCTGCGCAAGCAGGCTGAACTGCTCGCAGCCGCGGGAGTGGACGTGGTTTTCAACGACAATACCAACGGTAACCTGACCTGGCGGAGCGGCTACCGCGCCCTGTTTGAAAGCTGGGGCAACGCCAGCAAAGACGGCGTTACTACCCCGAAAATCTCCTTTATGCTTCCCTTCGGCGCAAACGCCGACAGCCGCAAACAACTGATCTCCCTGTATAACGATATTTACAAGAACGGCACCTATCAGGATCAGTGGTATTATCTGGACGGAAAGCCGATGTTGATCGCGCACAAAGAGTCCTTGACACAGAGTGAAGCAAACATTCTTGATTTCTTTACTTTCCGCGGCGGTCAGCCCAGTTATACGACCAAAACGACGGTTGCGGGTACATGGGGCTGGTTGTCCACCTATCCGCAGGCTCTTTACTATAAAACCAGCGCGGATGTCCGCGCGAAGATGCCGGAACAGATCACGGTGGGCGTAGCGGTCAACCACAACTATGTCACCAAGGAAATCACCGCAATGAACGGTGAGCACGTTATGGGACGTTCCTACACCAAGGATTACCCCGACCGCTATGAAAAAGAGGGGGCTTCCGCTTCCCTTTACGGTTATCAGTTTTCCGAACAGTTCGACTATGCACTGCAAAAGGATCCCTCCGTCATTTTTGTGACCGGTTGGAACGAATGGCACGCATGGCGCCAGCCGGCACCGTGGGGCGGCACAAACAGCCAGGTCAACAACGCACTGGTCGACCAGTTTGACAACGAATTCAGCCGCGACCTGGAACCGAGCAAGGGGGAATTGAAAGACCACTACTACTATCTGTTTGTCAACTATGTACGCAAATATAAGGGCGTCAACCCCATTCCCACGCCTTCTTTTGCCACAACCATTGATATGAGCGCAGGAGAAACGCAGTGGATGAATGTTGCTCCCTACTATGCTTCATATGCCAACAACATCGGCAACCGTGACCACGTGGGCTATAAGGGGTACAGCTATAAGGAAACCTCCGGTCGTAACGACCTGATCGGTGCACAGGTCGCACGCGATGACGAGTATCTGTACTTCCACGCCGAATGTGCATCCGATATTGTCGGACGCGAGGAAAATCTGTGGATGACACTGTATCTGGACACGGATCAGAATGCACACGGGTGGGAGACCTTTGATTATGTCATCAATAAGTCCAAAGCATCCGAAAATGCGGTCGTGCTGGAAAAGTTCACCGGCGACGGCTATCAAACGGAAAAGGTTGCGGAATGCGCCTACACCCTGTCCGGCAGATACCTGACCATTAAGGTCAAGAAGGCGGATCTCGGCATTTCCGGGGATGACTACACGGTCAATTTTGCATGGACCGACAATGTACACGACGAGAGAGATTACTCCACCTTCTCCGGCGACATCATGGATTTCTATATTTCCGGTGATGTAATGCCCGGCGGACGCTTCAAATACAGCTTCGTCAGCACGAAGGAAAATTCTCACGAGTCCGGCGAGGAAACGACCGTGGAAAAGACCACTGCTGAAGAGATCACCACATCGGATTCCTCGGAAACCGAAGCACCGCAGGACACAACCGAGCAAACCACCGCACAGGAAACAACTGCCGCAGAAGGAACCACCGATGCCGGAAACAACGCCGGTTGCGGTTCTCTGCTTGCCGTTACGCCGTTGCTTCTGGCATTGCCGGCGGCACTGCTACTGCGCAGAAAGAAAGAGAACGATTAAACTTTTACACACAACCATGCTGCGGGGCGAATGCCCCGCAGCGTTTTTCGTGTATGCAGATCCGGAGAACCAGGCAAAAATCAATCGACAAAAGCGGAATTTTCCTTTTTTCTCCCCTTTTGCCAGGGATTGTTCCTTGCACTTTTTCCTGTTTTATGGTATCCTATTAGTATTACAAAAGGAGATCCGAAAGACATGAAACACGCAAAAATCAAAACAACACTGTCCCAACTGAAAAATCATCACTACAGTGCCCCCGCAGGCATCGTTCTGCTGATCGGCACTTTGCTGCTTTGTTTTGCTTTGGGATGGTTCTTGTTTGGCATCTTTCGCGTGGTTCCCAAAGACTCGCTCACACTGTATTTGGTCTACATACCTGCCATGGAACACATTGTTGCACTCTATACCGTCACTTTCATCGGCGTCCTTTGTGTTGATCTTGCGGTGCAGCACCGTTGAAGGACATCGCTTGTGTGCCTCTATCGCATAATCCTCCGCATGAAACCGGAAAAAATGCGCCAAACTATGCATGTATCCCTTCGGCTTTTGTACCGGAAGGGCTTTGAAACACACGCAGAGGAGGCTCATTGAATGACAAAACCACAAATTGTCCGCTGTTGCGGCAGAGAAATCATAGACTCGCGGGGCAATCCGACGGTAGAGGCAACGGTCGTACTGACAGACGGCACGGTCGGTGTCGCGAGTGTCCCGTCCGGTGCATCGACCGGTATTTTTGAAGCACACGAATTGCGCGACGGCGATGGTGCACGCTACCGCGGCAAGGGCGTAACCAAAGCAGTCGCAAATATCTGCGAAATCATCTCCCCGGCACTCGCGGGAAGCAGTGCCAGTGAACAGGCGGAAATCGACCGCCGGTTGTGTGCACTGGACGGGACCGACAACAAGGCACGCCTGGGCGCCAACGCAACGCTTGCGGTTTCCCTTGCCGCAGCCCGCGCCGCTGCGAATTGGTACGGTCTGCCGGTTTTCCGATACCTTGGCGGCATTGATTCCCACCGTATGCCCATCCCCATGATGAATATTCTCAACGGCGGCAAGCATGCCTCCAACAATGTGGAGATACAGGAATTTATGATTCTGCCGGTGGCTGCGGCTTCCTTTTCGGATGCATTGCGCATCGGAAGCGAAATCTATCACGCCTTGGGCGATCTGCTCCGCGAATCCGGACGCAGTGCCACGGTCGGGGACGAAGGCGGCTACGCACCGGACCTTGCCTCGGACGAGGATGCCATTGCCCTGATCATTGACGCAATCCGCCGCGCTGGCTATGATACGGACCAGGTGCGGATCGCCCTGGATGCTGCCGCATCCGAATGGTTTGACGAAAAGACCGGCACCTATCTGATGCCCAAACGGCAAACAAAGATGCACGCGCAGGAGCTGGTCGGCTATTGGGAGACACTTGCAGACAAATACCCGATCTACTCCATTGAAGACGGTCTTGACCAGCGCGACTGGGACGGATGGAAGCTGCTGACCGAACGCCTGGGCAAAAAGATCATGCTGGTGGGTGACGACCTCTTTGTCACAAACACCTCCCGCCTGACGCTGGGCATTTCACTCGGTGTAGCCAACAGCATTCTCATCAAACCCAATCAGATCGGGACTCTGACGGAAACGCTGGCAGTCATCCACACCGCCCAGGTTGCGGGTTACTCCTTTATCATCTCCCACCGCTCGGGAGAAACGGAGGATACCACCATTGCCGATTTGTCCGTCGCAGCCAATGCGCCCTTCATCAAGTCCGGCGCTCCCTGCCGCACCGACCGCACAGCAAAATATAACCGCTTGCTGCGCATTGAAAGCGCACTTGCCGCCAATGCTCTCTACGGAACCGTTCCAACGCCTGTCCGTCTGCCGTCGGGCACCTTCTGCAACCCCGATCCCTGACTCCGTATGACAATTTGCCCTCCCAAATCGCCCACAGACACAACTTTTTTGCCTGTATTCACAAAGCGGTCATAATCATGTGGTACAATGATGCAAGTTGTAATAATGCGGAGGGCAATATGAATACAAAAATCGGAAATAAAGCATACAGACGGATACGTTCGGCGGTGGCGATGTTGGCAATACTTCTGCTTGCCGGCATGCTCGGCGGATGCGGCACCAAAGTCAGTCCCATCAAGGGCACCAAGGAAGAGCTGGCAGTGGTCGGAACGGTCACAGACGATGCCGGAAACAGCTATGACATTCTTTATGAAGAATTCCGCTATGTGACGCTTCTCTACCAGAAGAGTATTGCCAAAACCTACGGTCACGACGATGTTGCCATCTGGCAGGACGCGGATTTTGCAGCTGCGCACGAAAAAGAACTGGAGGATGCGGTCTTTTCCAACCTGCGTAATAACTACGCCATCCTCCAGCTTTGCAAATTCTACGAAATCGACACCGAATCCAAGGATGTCGATAAACAGGTGCAGTCCGATCTGGAAAATATGGTAGAAAATGATTTTGGCGGCAAAATGGACAAATACAAGGAATTTCTTGCCGAAAACAACCTCACCGACCACTATCTGCGCTTTCTGCTTGCCAATAACTTTTTGGAATCCGCCGTCTTCTACGCAATGGCAGATAACAAACTCTATATTGAATACAACGCAAGCAATATCAAGGATTTTCAGAGCTATGTGCTCAACGATTCCAATTATTGCCGCACACTCGCTGTTTATCTCTCCTGCAAAACCGAGGCAGATAAAACCGAAAAGCGGGAAACCGCAGCCAAAATCGCTTCTGAACTGCAGGGAATTCAGGACAAGAACGAACGGTTTTCCAAATTCCGCCAGTATTTCGGCTCTTCGGTCAACGACGACTTGTCTATGACCACGACCAAGGGCTATTACTTTACCCGCGGCGAAATGGACGAGGCATATGAAGAGGCGGCGTTCGCCCTGGATATGTACGGCATCAGCAATCCGGTTGAGACCAGCGGGGGATATTATGTCATTATCCGCCTGCCGCTGGAAGAGTTGTATGTAGAACAAAACATCGAAACATTGCTCAAAAACTATCAGTCCGTCACGCTGGGAAAGGTGGAAGATGCCTACCGCAATGCGCTCACCTTCACCTGTAACGACACCGGAAAGCAGTATAAGCTGACGGATATCCGGTAAAGGAAGAAAAAGGGCTATGCATATCCGACGGCGAGCACGGCGCACAGGAACATGGAAGCGCCGCAAACCACCCATTCCCCTTTTTATCCTGCTTGGCGTTCTGCTGTTCACCGGATTGGTCGTCCTTTGCGGCAACATTCTTGCCGGAAAGGTAGAGGCATACCGGGAATCCAAGCGTCTGGAGCAGTACATGCCCCCGAAAGAGGAACTTATCCACACGGACGTCCCTGCCATACAGGCGTCGGCATACCGTCTGGGAGCCTCTGCGGCACGGTACGGTCAGGCACTGTCCGCAACGGTGCGCCAAAAAGACGGCACCCTTCTGTGGAATTCGGCGACCGAGACCGCAGTCGGTTTTGCCTCACAAAACGGAACCGACCTCGCCGCCGCGCTCTCCGATTTGCACAGTGACGGCAAATATGTCAGTCTCTGCTTTTCCGCCACCGCAACCTCCGAGGAGGACATCGGTATCCGCGACATTCGGGAAGCCTATGAAATTGCGCTTTTGCGCGAGGTGGCGCAGGCAGGAGCCGATGAAATCGTGTTGACCGATCTTTACATCACCGAGCAGAACATAACCGCTGTCAAAGATTTTCTTTACCGTGTCAAAATCGCGATCGGCGATTGCCCATTGGGCGTTTCCCTGTCCTATGATGCGGTTTCCCGCACACAGAACGGCGTGTATCTTGCCGCTGCGGTGCGCAGTGTTTCCGATTTTCTGTTGCTGGATCTGCGCGTTTCCGGCATCGGTGTCAAACCGGACGGCACACCGTACACCTATGATGAAATCTTTGATCTTTGTCAGTATGACATCAACCGCTTTTCCATGCGCCTGCTTCTGGACAAAGAAACGGCAGAGCTCACCGAGACCGCGGAGCAGCGCGGCATTGAAAACTGGCAGATCACCGATTCCCGGTAAAGCGGAATCGGTGATCTCTTTCGGTGCAGACATAAAGAGGAGCGGCAATTTCCTCAATTTTTTTTGCAAAAGCCCTTGACAAGCCGATCGGAATATGCTATAATAAGCAGGTCTTAAAAACGGGGTGTGGCACAGCTTGGTAGTGCGCTTGGTTCGGGACCAAGAGGCCGCTGGTTCAAGTCCAGTCACTCCGACCACATACGAATAATCCGAACACTTTCCGAATGGGAGAGGCGTTCGGATTTTTTGTTTCTATCGAATATCCGAATGTCAATGCAAAGAAATAGAAGAAGCCCTTGCGGGCGGTGGAATGTCCACTGTCCGCAAGGGCTTTGGTTATGCCGACTGTTCGGCAGGTGTTTTCTTTTCCTTTCGTTCTTCCCGTTTTGCCTTCCATTCCTCGTACTCCCGCTTGCCTTCTTCCGATTCAAAGAAAGCCGCAAGCGCCGGATAGAAGGTATGAACGATTGCTTCTATCTCGTGCCTCGGAACACTTGAACTTGGCTTATACTCTCCACTCCGGTCATGTTGCAACCAGACATATAGCAGAAGAACCTCTTTCAAAAAATATTTGACTTTGTATTTGAGTATTTTCCAAACTGTCAATCGCATCACCTCGCATCGTCTCTTGATCTACGAAGTATTTTCTGCCGTTGGCGTTCTCTTTCCGCTTCCTCCAGCATCCGCAGAATGGCGGTTTCCATCTGTTTCGGTGTATAATCCGGAAAGAAGCGACGGAGCGTGTCAGCATCCAGTTTGACGGTTTCTCTTTGATTCGCTTTCGGTTTCTCCATGACCTCATACATCGTATCGGGATCCAGCCGATGTGATGCACTGAGGTCTTTTAACTTAACGGCTTGCGACAGGGACGGTGTTACTTCAAGGTCTTCCATGATGTCTGCAAGTGCCAGTTGTTCTTCCTCGGTCAGATAGGATAACCGCTCGGCAGGCATCAATGCTAGTATGAACCCTATATCATGGAGCAATATGATTTGTTAAACACTTGTGAAAAGAGATATGTCGATAACACATATGTGGAAGAAAACGGGGCAATTGTAAATAACTCGTACTCAGAAAAGCAACTCGGTTTTTTATATCTTCTCGATCCCTTTGGAATCGAATATTATATGAGACATGATGCTTGTAAAGATATGAGTTTGGGCGCAACACTATTTTTCAAAGATAGAGTATATAAGGAAATCTTTGGCGTATGGCCGAGATTGATTATGGCAATCCCCAAAATTACAGGCAATATCCATCGACCTTAAACCAGCCGACGCAATCCCGTTGACTGACGCACAAAAGCGCACCGGAGACGGTTTGGGGCAAGAGTTCGGCAGTCCGGCACTCCCATTTGCGCAATAGCGCCTTTACCTTCGACCACAGCATCTCAATCGGATTCATATCGGGGCTGTACGGCGGCAGATACCGCAGCTCTATGCCTGCGGCGTGATATGTATTGTTTGTCCTCGCCGTTCAGCAGCTGCTTTCTACCCCGCATTGTGCAGCATTTACCCATTTTTCTCATCTCCCGGTGACATATTGTACCACTCTTTGCTGCGGTTGTCAAGGGTGACTGCTATTTGGGGAGTTGCTATAATCAGTGTTTCCCTAATTCTACTCATCTTACTATTTCATCTATAACTTTGCGCCTGAGCATAAAACAACTCGCTATAGTATCCATTTTTACTAAGCAATTCCTTGTGTTTGCCTTGCTCCAAAATTCGACCGTTTTTCAACACCAATATCTTATCCGCCGCCACAATACTGGACAAGCGGTGTGATATGATAATTGAACTGCGGTTTCCGGATAGCTGTTGGAATTGGCGGAATATCTTTTCTTCCGCAAAAACATCTAATGAAGCCGACGGTTCATCAAGGATTACAAAATCTCTATCTGCAAAAAACACTCTTGATAATGCGATTCTTTGCCATTGTCCACCGGACAGTTCTTTGCCATCGGGCTCAAAACTTCTTGTCAGCGGAGTTTCAAGTCCTTTGTCCCATGTAGAAACCAACTCAGACATCTCGCTTTTTGATAAAGCGTCTTTGATTCTTTCATCGTTGTCGGATTTTTCAATATCCGACAACGATACATTTTCTCTCAGTGTAAAGCTGTATTTGATAAAATCCTGAAACAGCACACTGAACATCGCACGATATTTTTCTATGTCATATTCCATAATATCAATACCATTCAGCAGAATTTCACCTTCTTCGACGTCATATAGCCGCAAAATCAGCTTCACAATCGTGCTTTTACCGCAACCGTTTTCTCCCACAAGGCCAATCTGCTGTCCTGCTTCCATGGTAAAACTGCAGTCCTCAAGCACGTAATTCTCTTTTCCGGGATAACGGAAGTACACATGGGAAAACTCAATTTTTTGGATCTTATCGAGCGTCAACACGCCGTTTTTCTGTACCATCGGTTTTTGATTGATGAATTCCTTAACTGCGTTCAGACGAACAAATGCTGCATTGGAGCTACTGATGATACGAATCAACGAAACGGTGCTGTTGTAAAGATTATGAAATAAGGACATATAATACATTGCGTCGCCAATGCTGATGATTTTTTTCGCTATTTTGCCTATGAGCAAAATATATAGAAGCAGTTGGCTTACGAACGTAGAGATCAGCAAGCTTACAAACATCAGGGCTGCGATTTTTGCAGTAAATTTTTTTCGGTTTTTGTAATACTCTTTCCAGGAATCAATATATTTCCCTATTAAAAAATCCTTTATGTTATACAGCTTTATCTCCAAACTGTTGTCATAATTTGTGAAAATATATTTAAAATATCGCATTGCGCGTTCATTTTTTTGGTTTTGCATGGAAAAATTTATGTCAAGCTGATTTACTTTCCACTCAACGAATATAATGGGGAGCGAGCACAAAACGATGACCAGCGCATAGGCGGCATTCCAACGGGCAAAGAGGATTAACGATACAATGAAAGACAGCAACGTTTGAACTTGTGCAAAAAACAGAGACGCCAAGGCAGTAACGGAACTTTTGATATCCCACACCTGATTGAGCTTATCGCGATATTCGGAGGAATCGTAAAATCCTAAGTCCACTGCTGCAAACTGCTCCAGCAGAAGATTTTCAACATAATAATTTACTTTGTCGTTATATTTATATTCAATATATTGCGACATTTTGATTATCAGTTCCTGGACGAGATGAACTGTAAAATAAAGGATCGCGTACTTCACTAAACCGGTTAACATCTCATTTGCTGATGCCGATATCAGAAGGTCAATTATTATTTTCCATATGTATATTTTCACGATCGGGACAAAGGACAAAAGTAGTGACAAGGCGCTCTTTAACACAAAATAATATTTTGCAGCCTGATACGTAATCTTTATACTGAAACTAGCGTTTTTCAGATAATTTTTTATTTTTCCCATCATAAAACTGTACCACACCTTTACCTGCAATTACGCATCCTTGTATTGTTGAGACTGCAGACTGTACATCTCGGCATATTCACCTTGCAATGACATCAGCTCCTCATGAGTACCCTCTTCTGAAATTTTACCGTTTTTCAAAAACAGGATTCTGTCAACCAACATAATACTCGACAGCCTATGAGAAATGAGGATGCCACTTTTATCTCCGCACAGCTTAGCAAAAGAACTGAACACCTGTCTCTCTGCAAAAGGATCAAGGGCGGCAGAAGGTTCATCCAATATAACAAAAGGCGCGTTTCTGAAAAAAGTCCTCGCAATGCCGACCTTTTGCCACTGACCGCCGGACAGATTCACTCCGTTTGAATCAAAATCTCTGCTCATGGATGTTTGCAGCTTTTCGTCCCATCCTTCATACAATTCCGCCAGTCCACTCTGCCGGGCCACTTCAACGATCTTATCCATATCTATGGAATTTTCTATGTTCGACAAAGCGATGTTTTCCTGTAAGGACAAAGCGTAGTGTGCAATGTTTTGAAAGCACACGGCA